>OGYH01000477.1_pt1 | contig 42769 bp, 35 predicted proteins | sample 1576511 | NCBI WGS metagenome assembly OGYH01 (sample SAMEA3541522, study PRJEB24748) | human gut metagenome | biome: human gut; feature: human-associated habitat; material: faeces | place: China | collected 2012
GTCCAGCACTTGGACAGCATGGATTAAACATCGTTCAGTTCACAAAGGACTTTAACGCAAGAACAGCTGATCAGCCGGGAATGATTATTCCAGTTGTTATCACTGTTTACCAGGACAAGAGTTTTAGTTTCGTAACAAAAACTCCTCCAGCAGCAGTATTATTAAAGAAAGCTTGCAAGATCCAGAAGGGTGCAGGCAATTCATTAAAAGAAACAGTTGCTACAATCTCAAAGGCTGATTTACAGCAGATCGCTGAAACAAAGATGCAGGATTTAAATGCTGCAAGCATTGAAGCTGCTATGAGCATGATCGCAGGAACAGCTAGAAGCATGGGAATTAAGGTTGAAGACTAATTTTAAAATGAATTGAAAAAAGTGGGAGGTATATCCGCTATTACCACTAGGAGGTTTAAATGAAAAGAGGAAAGAAATATACAGAGGCAGCAAAGTTAATCGATAGAGCTGCACAGTATGACACAGAAGAAGCTATTTCTTTAGTAAAGAAAGCAGCAGTTGCAAAATTTGATGAAACAATAGAATGTCACATCAGAACAGGTTGTGATGGACGTCATGCAGATCAGCAGATCCGTGGTGCTGTAGTATTACCTAACGGTACAGGTAAAACTGTTAAAGTTTTAGTTTTCGCTAAAGGTGCTAAGGCTGATGAAGCTCAGGCAGCAGGCGCTGATTTCGTAGGCGGTGAAGAGTTAATACCAAGAATCCAGAATGATGGATGGTTAGACTTCGACGTTGTTGTTGCTACACCAGACATGATGGGTGTTGTTGGTAGACTTGGTCGTGTACTTGGACCTAAGGGCTTAATGCCAAACCCTAAAGCAGGTACAGTTACAATGGACGTAACAAAAGCTATTGATGATATTAAAGCCGGTAAGATTGAATATAGATTAGACAAGGCTAATATCATTCATGTTCCAGTTGGAAAAGCTTCATTTACAGAAGAACAGTTAGTAGAAAACTTCAATGCACTTATGGGTGCTATTAATAAAGCTAAACCAGCTGCAGTTAAGGGTGCTTACTTAAAGAGCGTTACTCTTACATCAACAATGGGACCTGGAGTAAAGGTTAACCCAACTAAGTTAGTAAACGCTAACGCATAATTTAAGGTTGTTACTGAACAATCAGTTGACAATAAAATAAGAATGTGCTATTATGCACAAGTGGTTTAATACCAATTGCCGAAGACAGTAGGTGCCTATGGGGATTTATCCTTTATAAGGGCGTAAACTTAGTACCTACCGAGGAATGAAGTTATAAACATGACTGACAATACCTCTCTGTTTCGGCAGAGAGGTTTTTTATACTATTGTATAATATTCGGCGCAATGTTTGGTTGCAGACCTAAATTTTATAAGGAGGCAAAACAATCATGGCAAAAGTAGAGTTAAAGAAACCTGTCGTTGAAGAGATTTCAGAATTACTCAATGGTGCAGCTACAGCAGTTGTTGTAGATTACCGTGGACTTACTGTTGCAGAAGATACAGAACTTCGTAAGCAGTTAAGAGAAGCTGGTGTTGTATACAAAGTATACAAGAACACTATGATTAATTTTGCAATCAAAGATACTGAATTCGCAGATTTAGCTCAGCATCTTGAAGGACCAACAGCTATTGCAGTATGTAAAGATGATGCTACAGCAGCAGCTAGAGTATTAGCAAAATTCGCTAAGACAGCTGAAGCTTTAGAAATCAAAGGCGGCGTAGTTGACGGAGTTTACTATGATGCAACAGGAATCGGTCAGATTGCATCTATCCCATCAAGAGAAGTACTTCTCTCAAAATTACTTGGATCTATGCAGTCACCAGTTACAAACTTCGCTCGTGTTATTAAGCAGATTGCTGAAAAGAACGAAGAAGTTGCATAATCAGGCATAATCTGATAATGAATGCTAAGCATTCACATTAAAGATGGATTTAATAACATCGAAACAATTATAAAGAATTATTAATGGAGGAAATTACAATGACAACAGCAGAAATCATTGAAGTAATCAAAGGATTAACAGTTTTAGAATTAAACGATTTAGTAAAAGCATGTGAAGAAGAATTTGGCGTATCTGCAGCAGCAGGTGTTGTAGTAGCAGCAGCTGGAGCAGAAGGTGGAGCAGCTGAAGAAAAGACAGAATTCGACGTAGAATTAACAGAAGTTGGTGCTAACAAGGTTAAGGTTATCAAGGCTGTTAAGGATGCTACAGGATTAGGATTAAAGGAAGCTAAGGAAGTAGTTGACGGAGCTCCTAAGGTAGTTAAAGAAGGTGCTACAAAGGAAGAAGCAGAAGCATTAAAGGCTCAGTTAGAAGAAGTTGGAGCAGTTGTAACATTAAAATAATCGCGACAAACTTTTCGCAGAGCGTGCGCTCAAACATAAAAAGAGAGACAGGGTTGTGTTTACACAAAACCCTGTCTCTCTTTTTATGTTTGCACGCGTACATTCGTAGAATGTACGCGTGCTTTCTTCAATACCAAGTTGATAGTGCTTAAAAATATAACCCCAATAATCAAACAAAAATATTCAATAAAAAAGTCCTTGACACCAATTGTTCCCTATGGTAAAATCCTACTGTTATGCTTAAAAGTAGGCGTAGTGCGCCCTTTTGACAGCAATGAAAGTGCTAAAACAGTACAAAAACTTAATTTTATTAAGCAAAAGTAACTAAAAAAGTAATAAAATAAAGACAAGGAGTGAAATGTCAATGGAGAAAAACAGAATTCGCCCTGTAAAATCAGGAAAAGGCATACGTATGAGTTATTCAAGACAAAAAGAAGTTCTTGGAATGCCTAATCTTATTGAAGTTCAGAGAGATTCATATGAGTGGTTCCTGAGTACAGGTCTTAAGGAAGTATTGGAAGATATATCTCCGATTGAAGATTACGCACAAAACTTAAGCCTTGAGTTTGTTGACTTCAAATTATGCGAAGATGAGAAGAAGTACACAATTGAGGAATGTAAGGAAAGAGATGCAACATATTCTGCACCTTTAAAAGTTAAAGTAAGACTTCATAACAAGGAGACAGGTGAATTTACAGAACACGATATTTTCATGGGTGATTTACCACTTATGACTGCAACAGGTACATTCGTTATCAATGGTGCAGAACGTGTTATCGTAAGCCAGTTGGTTCGTTCACCAGGTATCTACTACGTTATCGGTCATGATAAAGTAGGTAAGGAATTATATACATCACAGGTTATTCCTAACAGAGGTGCATGGCTTGAATACGAAACAGATTCAAATGATATTTTCTATGTTCGTGTAGATAGAACAAGAAAGCTTCCTGTAACAGTTCTTATTAGAGCTTTAGGAATTGGAACAAATGCTGAAATCACTGAATTATTCGGTGAAGAAGAAAAACTTACAGCAACATTTGAGAAAGATCCAAGTACAAGCTATGAAGAAGGCCTTTTAGAACTTTACAAAAAGATTCGTCCGGGCGAACCTCTTAGCGTTGACAGTGCTGAATCAATCGTTGCAGGTATGTTCTTTGATGCAAGAAGATATGACCTTGCAAGAGTTGGTCGTTATAAATACAACAAGAAATTGGCTTACAAGAACCGTATTAAAGGTTTACCATTAGCTGAAGATGTTGTAGATATGACAACAGGAGAAGTTTTAGCAGAAGCCGGAACTGTTGTAACAGAAGAACTTGCTATTAAGATTCAGAATGCAGCTGTTCCATCAGTAATGATTCAGACAGATATTAAGAATGAAAAAGTTCTTTCAAACCTTGCTGTAGATATTAATGCATATGTTGACTTTGATTGTAAAGAATTGGGAATTAATGAAGAGGTTTATTACCCTGTTCTTGCTGAAATTCTTGCTGAAAATGAAACAGAAGAAGAATTAAAAGATGCAATTAAGAGAAACGTACACGAATTAATTCCAAAGCATATTACTAAGGAAGATATTTTCGCTACAATCAACTATTGTATGAATATTGAATATGGAATCGGTTCAGAAGATGATATTGACCACTTAGGAAACAGACGTATCCGTGCAGTTGGTGAATTACTTCAGAATCAGTATAGAATCGGTCTTTCAAGAATGGAAAGAGTTGTTCGTGAACGTATGACAACTCAGGATCTTGAAGGAGTTTCTCCACAGACATTAATTAATATAAAACCTGTAACTGCAGCTGTTAAGGAATTCTTCGGAAGTTCACAGTTGTCACAGTTTATGGATCAGAATAACCCATTGGGTGAATTAACACATAAGAGACGTTTATCAGCCTTAGGACCAGGTGGTCTTTCAAGAGATCGTGCCGGATTCGAGGTTCGAGACGTTCACTATACACATTACGGTAGAATGTGTCCTATTGAGACACCTGAAGGTCCTAACATCGGACTTATTAACTCATTTGCATCTTTCGCAAGATTAAATGAGTACGGATTTGTTGAGGCTCCATATAGAGTAGTAGACAAGTCAGATCCTGAAAATCCAAGAGTAACAGATGAAGTTGTTTACCTTACAGCAGATGAAGAAGATAATTACACTGTTGCACAGGCTAATGAACCATTGGATGCAGAAGGACATTTTGTACACAATAACGTATCAGGACGTTATAGAGAAGAAACATCACAGTTTGATAAGAAGAGAATTGACTTAATGGACGTTTCTCCTAGAATGGTATTTTCAGTTGCAACATCAATGATTCCATTCTTACAGAACGACGACTCAAACCGTGCCCTCATGGGATCAAACATGCAGCGTCAGGCCGTTCCACTTATTACAACAGAAGCTCCTGTTGTTGGTACAGGTATGGAAGCAAAGGCAGCTGTTGACTCAGGCGTTTGTGTTGTTGCTAAGCGTGCCGGTGTTATTGAAAGATCAACATCAAAAGAAATTACTATCAGATATGATGATAATGGAGAAAAAGAAACATATAAGCTTCTTAAATTCCAGAGAAGTAACCAGAGTAACTGTTATAACCAGCGTTCAATAGTATTTAAGGGAGACCACGTAGAAGCAGGTGAAGTTATTGCTGATGGTGCATCAACATCTAACGGTGAAATTGCACTTGGTAAGAACCCACTTATCGGTTTCATGACATGGGAAGGTTATAACTACGAAGATGCTGTACTTCTTAGTGAAAGATTAGTTCAGGATGATGTTTATACATCAATTCATATAGAAGAATACGAAACAGAAGCAAGAGATACTAAGCTTGGACCAGAAGAAATTACAAATGATGTTCCGGGTGTTGGTGATGAAGCCCGTAAAGACCTTGATGAAAGAGGTATTATCAGAATCGGTGCAGAAGTACGTGCCGGAGATATTCTTGTTGGTAAGGTTACACCTAAGGGTGAAACAGAGCTTACACCTGAAGAAAGACTTTTGAGAGCAATCTTCGGTGAAAAGGCAAGAGAGGTAAGAGATACATCGCTTAAGGTTCCACACGGTGAACAGGGTATCATTGTTGATGCTAAGGTATTCAAGAGAGAAAATGGAGACGAATTAGCTCCAGGCGTAAACGAATCAGTTCGTATTTACATTGCTCAGAAGAGAAAGATTTCCGTTGGTGATAAGATGGCCGGACGTCATGGTAACAAGGGTGTAGTTTCACGAGTATTACCAGTAGAAGATATGCCATTCCTTCCAAACGGAAGACCACTTGATATCGTACTTAACCCATTGGGTGTACCTTCACGTATGAACATTGGTCAGGTCCTTGAAATTCACTTAAGCCTTGCAGCTAAAGTATTAGGATTTAACATTGCAACACCTGTATTTGACGGTGCTGACGAGTACGACATTATGGATACACTTGAAATGGCAAACGATTATGCCAATACAGAGTGGGAAGATTTCCAGGCAAAATATCAGGATAAATTAAATCCTGAAGTTATGGAATATCTTGGTAAACACCTTGATCATAGAGAAGAATGGAAGGGTGTTCCAATTGCAAGAGATGGTAAGGTTAGACTTAGAGATGGTAGAACAGGTGATTACTTCGATAACCCTGTTACAATCGGATTCATGCATTACCTTAAGTTACATCACTTGGTTGATGATAAGATTCATGCACGTTCAACAGGTCCTTACTCATTAGTAACACAGCAGCCACTTGGTGGTAAAGCTCAGTTCGGTGGACAGAGATTTGGTGAAATGGAAGTTTGGGCACTTGAAGCTTACGGTGCATCATATACATTACAGGAAATCTTAACAGTTAAGTCTGATGACGTTGTAGGACGTGTTAAGACTTATGAAGCAATTATTAAGGGTGAAAACATCCCTCAGCCGGGAATTCCTGAATCATTCAAGGTACTTATTAAGGAACTTCAGTCATTAGCACTTGATGTTAAGGTATTAGATGAAAATGACAACGAAGTAGAATTAAAAGAAAGCATTGATTACGGTGAAACAAACTTTAATGCAATTCTTAATGATAATAAGAACTATAGCCAGAAGAAAGAAGACAGCCAGAGCTTTGAACAGGCTGGTTATAGCACACAGGAATTTGTAGGTGAAGAACTCCAGACTGTTGATGCTCAGGGAAATGTAGTTGAAGATGGAATGGATGAATAATTAAGAAGGGAGATTTGATCATGGCAGATAATAACGTTAGTGAACAGGTATCATTTGACAAAATCAAAATTGGTCTTGCTTCACCTGAAAAAATCAGAGAATGGTCAAGAGGCGAAGTTACAAAGCCTGAGACAATAAATTACAGAACTTTAAAACCTGAAAAAGATGGTTTATTCTGTGAAAAGATTTTCGGACCAAGCAAAGACTGGGAATGTCATTGTGGTAAATACAAGAAAATCAGATATAAAGGTGTAGTCTGCGACAGATGTGGCGTTGAAGTAACAAAAGCCAGCGTACGTAGAGAACGTATGGGTAGTGTTGAACTTGCTACTCCTGTATCACATATTTGGTACTTTAAAGGAATCCCTTCAAGAATGGGATTAATCCTTGATATTTCGCCAAGAGTATTAGAAAAAGTATTATACTTTGCTTCATATATCGTGCTTGATCCAATGGAAACAACATTGGATTACAAGCAGGTATTGTCAGAAAAAGAATTCAGAGAAGCATATGAAGAATTCGGCGGAAAATTCCGTGTAGGAATGGGTGCTGAAGCTATCAAAGAATTGCTTATGGATATCGATGTTGAAAAAGAAGCAGAGCAATTAAAATCAGAATTATTTGAAGCAACAGGACAGAAAAAAGCAAAAATCGTTAAGAGACTGGAAGTTTTTGAAGCGTTCAGAAATTCAGGCAACAAGCCAGAATGGATGATTTTAGATGTAATTCCTGTAATTCCACCTGATTTAAGACCTATGGTTCAGTTAGATGGTGGTAGATTTGCTACATCTGATTTAAATGATTTATATAGAAGAATTATTAATAGAAACAATCGTCTTAAGAGACTTCTTGAATTAGGCGCTCCGGAAATTATCGTAAGAAATGAAAAGAGAATGCTTCAGGAAGCTGTAGATGCATTAATTGATAATGGTAGACGTGGTAGACCTGTAACAGGACCTGGTAACAGAGCACTTAAGTCTTTATCAGATATGTTAAAGGGTAAGCAGGGACGTTTCCGTCAGAACTTACTTGGTAAGCGTGTTGACTACTCAGGACGTTCAGTTATCGTAGTAGGACCAGAACTTAAGATTTACCAGTGTGGTCTTCCAAAAGAAATGGCTATTGAATTATTCAAGCCTTTCGTAATGAAAGAATTAGTAGCTAATGGTACAGCTCACAATATTAAGAGTGCGAAGAAGATGGTTGAAAGACTTCAGACAGAAGTTTGGGATGTACTTGAAGATGTAATCAAAGAACATCCTGTTATGTTAAACCGTGCCCCTACACTTCATAGACTTGGTATTCAGGCGTTTGAACCAATTCTTGTAGAAGGTAAGGCTATCAAACTTCACCCATTGGTATGTACAGCGTTCAACGCCGATTTCGACGGTGACCAGATGGCTGTTCATCTTCCACTTTCAGTAGAAGCACAGGCTGAATGTAGATTCCTTTTACTTTCACCTAATAACTTGTTAAAACCATCAGATGGTGCACCTGTAGCAGTTCCTTCACAGGATATGGTACTTGGTATTTACTATTTGACAATGGATAGAATGGTTGATCATTCTAAGGAAGAAGAAATTGCTTCTACAGTAGCTGAAGATGCTCCTATTTATGATACAGATGAAGAAATCAAGGAAGCTTTAGATAAAGGAATTATCGGAGCTCACGATATGATTAAGTATCATGCAGATGATAGAGTTGTAATTTGTGAACCTATTGATGCATTAGGACATTCATTTAGTGATATTAATCAGGCTATTTTAGCTTATGAAAATAAAGAAATTTCACTTCACCAGAGAATTAAGGTTAAGAGAACTGTATTCAACGGAGAAGGAAAAGAAGTAACAGGTATTATTGACACTACACTTGGACGTTGTTTATTTAACGAAATTCTTCCACAGGATTTAGGATTCGTTAAGAGAGAAAATGATGAAGACTACCTTAAATTGGAAGTTGATTTCCACGTAGGTAAGAAACAGTTAAAGCAGATTCTTGAAAAGGTTATTAATAACCATGGAGCAACTAAGACTGCAGAAGTTCTTGATAACATTAAGGCTATGGGTTATAAGTTCTCAACAAGGGCAGCTATGACAGTTTCAATTTCAGATATGACAGTACCTGAATCAAAGAAACAGATTCTTGCAGATGCAGAACACACAGTTGATGAAATCACAAAGCATTATCGTCGTGGTTTCTTAACAGATGAAGAAAGATATAAAGAAGTTATCGAAACATGGCAGGCAGCCGATAATGAACTTACAACAGCCCTTCTTAGTGGTCTTGATAAGTACAACAACATCTTTATGATGGCCGATTCAGGTGCCCGTGGTTCTGATAAACAGATTAAACAGCTTGCCGGAATGCGTGGTTTGATGGCTGATACAACAGGTAAGACTATCGAACTTCCTATTAAGTCGAACTTCCGTGAGGGTCTTGACGTATTGGAATATTTCATTTCAGCCCATGGTGCTAGAAAGGGTATGTCAGATACTGCCCTTAGAACAGCCGATTCAGGTTACCTTACAAGAAGACTTGTAGACGTTTCACAGGATCTTATTATTAGAGATGTAGATTGTTGTGAAGGTAAGGCTATTCCATTTATGGAAATCGAAGACTTAGTTGATGGAAACGAAGTAATCGAAAGTCTTGAAGAAAGAATCACAGGTAGAACTGCTGCAGAAACAATGTATGATGCAGAAGGCAATATGATTGTTAAAGCTAACCATATGATTACACCAAAGCGTGCAGCAAGAATTGTTGCTACAGGTGTTAAATCAGTTAAGATTAGAACAATTCTTACATGTAAGTCACACGTAGGTGTATGTGCTAAATGTTATGGTGCAAATATGGCAACAGGACAGAGAGTACAGGTTGGTGAGGCAGTAGGTATCATCGCTGCTCAGTCAATCGGTGAACCTGGTACACAGCTTACTATGAGAACATTCCATACTGGTGGTGTAGCCGGTGACGATATTACACAGGGTCTTCCTAGAGTAGAAGAATTATTTGAAGCAAGAAAGCCAAAGGGACTTGCAATTATTGCAGAGTTCGGTGGTGTTGCTGAAATTAAGGAAACAAAGAAGAAACGTGAAATTATCGTAACTAACCCTGAAACTGGCGAATCAAAAGCTTATCTTATCCCTTATGGATCAAAGATTAAGATTCTTGATGGTGCTGTTCTTGAAGCCGGTGACGAACTTACAGAAGGTAGCATTAACCCACATGATTTATTAAAGATTAAGGGACTTCGTGCAGTTCAGGATTATATGATCCGTGAAGTACAGAGAGTTTACCGTCTACAGGGTGTAGAAATCAATGATAAGCACGTTGAAGTTATTGTTCGTCAGATGCTTAAGAAGATTAAGGTTGACACAGCCGGTGATTCAGAATTCTTACCAGGAACAACAGTTGAAGTTCTTGACTTTAACGAAGTTAATGAACAGCTTGAAGAAGAAGGCAAGGAACCTGCAACAGGTACACAGATTATGCTTGGTATCACAAAGGCTTCACTTGCAACAAGCTCATTTTTATCAGCAGCTTCATTCCAGGAAACAACAAGAGTTCTTACAGAAGCAGCTATCAATGGTAAGGTTGATCCACTTGTAGGTCTTAAGGAAAACGTAATTATCGGTAAGTTAATTCCTGCAGGTACAGGTATGAAGAGATACGGAGATGTAAAATTAAGTACAGATGAACGTATCGCAAGAGAACAGGAACAGGCAGCATTAGCAGTTTCAGCAGAAGATGTAGAAGATGAAGCAGAAAATGCTGAAGATAACAATGATGTAATTGAAGTTTCAGAAGATACAATTGAAATTACTGAAGAATAAAACATTTGATGGAAATTTATAATAAAGTTTCCATAAAATAATAACAGACAGTTCGTAACCATCCTGTCTATAAACAAAACTAAGGAAGAATCTGCTAGATATAGCAGTTTAAAAAGAGTGTCCTTAGTAGGCACTCTTTTTATTTTATAGGAGAAAAACAATGGTAGAAGGATTTAATCCAATAAGATATTCTGTCATAGAAGACAAGAACCCTAGAGAGATAGTAATGTTAGTTGGAGATGGATGTAAATGGAGAAAATGCAGATTTTGTGATTATCATTTAGATTCAAGCAAAGACATAGAAGCCAATTTTCAGTTGAATAAGCAGGTTTTAAGTAATGTAACAGGAAAATTTGGGGAACTTGAAGTTATAAACTCAGGAAGTTTTGTTGATTTAGATAAAAAAACTATAGAATTGATTAAGCAAATATGTTTGAAAAAAGGTATAAAAGAAATCCATTTTGAATGTCATTATATGCATAAAGATGATGTTCAAAATTTTAAAAATTCTTTTTTGAATATTGGAATTAAACCTATTATAAAGTTAGGCTTAGAAACTTTTGACTATGATTTAAGAGAGAAAGTTTTAGTTAAGGGAATTGAAGAAAAGAATCCTGAAGTAATTGCAAATTATTTTGATGAAATTAATTTGTTACAGGGAATTTCAGGACAAACAAAGGAATCAATGATTAGTGATATTGAGACAGGTTTAAAATATTTTAGCAGAATATGTGTAAATATTATGGTTGAAAATCAGATGCCGATTAAACCGGATAAAAAGGTTATTGAACAGTTTGTGGAATATGTTTATCCTTTGTACAAAGATAATGATAGGGTAGATATATTATTAAATAATACAGATTTTGGTGTAGGATGATTAAAGGAGAAAATAAAAATGTCTAATGAAATATTACTGGTTTTATCAATATTTATAATTTACGGAAGCGTAATAGTAATGTATAAATTATTTGGAAAGCAGGGATTATTCTGCTTTACAAGTATAGCAACAATTGCAGCTAACATAGAAGTTTTAATAATGGTCAAAGCATTTGGAATGGTTATGACATTGGGAAATGTTTTATTTGCGTCAACATTCCTTATAACAGACATTGTAAGTGAAGTATATGGAAAGAAAGATGCAAAAAGAGCAGTACATATTGGAATTACAACATCAATTGTATTTATAATATTTTCACAGTGGTGGCTTTTATATACACCTGACAGCACAGATTTTGCAATGCCTGCAATGCAGACAATTTTTTCAAATACACCAAGACTTATGATTACAAGTATGGTTGTATACGCTATAGTTCAGGAATTTGATGTTTGGGCATACCATAAATGGTGGGATTTTACTAACAAATTAGTAGGAGACAGGGAAAGATTTCTTTGGCTTAGAAACAATGGTTCAACATTAATTTCGCAGTTTTTGAATAATATTTTGTATACGTTTGGTGCATTCTGGGGTATTCATGATTTTAAGACACTTATAAGTATTGCAATTTCAAGTTATGTAATATTTATAGTAACAAGCCTTGCAGATACACCATTTGTGTACTTGGCAAGAAGAATATCAAAGAAGATAAAAGAATAAGAAAAAGGGGCACACGATTGATTTGGTGTTGCCCCTTACTTATTTTATGCGTTGTATAGCTAGATAACTCCGCTTCAAACACGTTACTTTTCTTGTTTTGCTCCGTCATTTATTATAAGACAAAAATCAAAACTCGCCTATGGCTCAAACAGTTGATTTTTTAGATACTTTTATTTATTAAATACAGATATTAAACCGTTTACAATTATGAACAGTGTTACAAGTGGAAGTATCCATTTGCAGTAGAAACGGATTTTTCCAGGAACTTTCAGGCCGTTTCCAGTGTTGACTTCTTTTAGGTAGTTGTCCCAGCCCCACCCGTATTTGCTTGTGCAGAAGAGTGTGTAAATTAGGGAACCAATTGGAAGTATTAGGTTACTTACAAGGAAGTCTTCTAAGTCCATTACATTAGTGCCTTTTCCTAAAGGATGGAAGCCGGATAGGATGTTAAAGCCAAGAACGCAAGGAATTGAGCCTATTATTATTAAAATTGTATTAATGAGGGCTGTCTTTTTTCGCCCCCAGCCCCATAAGTCCATACAAGATGACATTATGTTTTCAAAGACGGCTATTACTGTTGAGAAAGCTGCAAAAGCCATAAAGATGAAGAAGCAGCTTCCAATTATTCTGCCACCTGGCATTTTTATAAATATGTTTGGCAATGTTACAAAAATAAGACTTGGTCCCTGATCAGGATTTACTCCGAAAGCAAAACATGATGGGAATATTATAAGTCCTGAAACTATTGCAACAAAAGTGTCTAAGGCTACTATGTTGATTGATTCACCAAGTAGTGAATGGTCTTTACTTAAGTAGCTTCCGAAAATTGTCATGGAACCCATACCAATACTAAGTGTGAAAAATGCCTGATTCATTGCAGCAACAAGAACATTAATAAGTCCAATATTTTTTATTTGCTGAAAATCAGGTACTAAGTAGAAATACAAGCCCTTAGAAGCACCTTTTAGGAAAATGCTGTTTATTGCAAGTACAGCCATAATGACTAAAAGGGCAATCATCATACCTTTTGAAATTTTCTCAACACCATTCTGTAAGCCTAATGAGCAAACAAGAAATCCAATTATAATTACAACAACTGTCCAGAAAATCATTTCCGAAGGTACAGAATTCATATCAGTGAAATGATTCTTAACCTGAGAGGTTGTAGCACCAATAAAATCACCTTTGGCAGTGTCAAAGAAATATTTAAGCATCCATCCTGCAACTGTAGTATAAAACATCATTAATATATAATTGCCGGCCATTCCTATGTAACCATGTAAATGCCAAAACTGACCTTTCTTTTCTAAAGTTGTAAACGCTCTTGCAATACTTTGCTGACTAGCTCTACCAACAGAAAATTCCATTGTCAAAATAGGAAGACCTAGTATAACAAGAAATAAAACATAAAATAATACAAAACATCCGCCACCGTTATTTCCAACTACATAAGGAAAACGCCACACATTACCAATACCAATGGCGCAACCGGCAGAAATAAGTATAAATCCTAAACGGGATTTGAATTTTTCTCTTTCCATATAAATATAAAAACCTCAATTCTAAAATAGTCACTGAATCATATTAAATAATAAAAAACAATTTGTCAATTTAACGTATTAGAGTGATGAAATAAGCAATAAATTGAATATGCTTGTAAATAATGATTAAATGTTGCAATTAATACTACATTTTATTATAATAAAAATATTGCTACTTTAGTACGCTAAAGACTGCATGGCTTATAAATACTCCTTTGGGAGTGAGAAAATATTAACAAAGAAGGATAGAAAAATGAAAGATACTCTTGAAATCAGATGGCACGGTAGAGGTGGACAGGGCGCTAAAACAGCAGCATTATTATTAGCTGAAGTAGCGTTTAAGACTGGCAAGAATGCTCAGGGATTTCCTGAATATGGTCCGGAAAGAATGGGTGCCCCTATTACTGCATATGACAGAATCAGTGATCAGCCTATTAGAGTTCATTCTAATATTTATGATCCTCAGTATGTTGTGGTTGTTGATGAAACATTAATAGAGATAGTTGATGTAACAAAAGGCTTAAGAGAAGATGGAGCAATCCTTATTAATACAGCCAGACCAAAAGAAGAAATTATTCCACATTTAAAGGGATATAAAGGTAAAGTTTATACAGTAGATGCAAGAAAGATTGCAATGGAAACATTAGGAAAGAATTTCCCTAATACACCAATGCTTGCAGCAATTGTTAAAGTTACCGGAGTTATTGACGATGAAACTTTCTTTAATGAAATGGAAGGTTCTTTTAAGCACAAGTTTGCTAAGAAACCTGAAGTTATTAAAGGTAATATGGATGCGTTAAGAATAGCGTTAAGGGAGGTTAAGTAAATGGCAAAGACAGATATATCGAGATTAGGTCAGGATGTGGCATGGCAGGATGTTACATGTGGTAATACAATTGTAGGTTGTGGTACAACAAAACAGTTTATAACAGGAGACTGGACTAATGTTGCCCCTGTTATTGATGAAGAAAAGTGTAAACAGTGTCTTTTATGTGTGCCTGTTTGCCCGGACAGTGCAATTCCTGTAAAAGAATATAAAAGACAGACTATAGATTACGATCATTGTAAGGGATGTGGTATTTGCGTTAAGGCATGCCCATTTGGAGCAATTAAGATGGAGGTGAAAAAATAATGCCAAAGAGAGTTTTATTATCAGGAAATGAAGCTGTAGCTACAGCTTTAAGACAGATTAATCCGGATGTTTTCCCGGCATTTCCAATTACACCTTCAACAGAAATACCTCAGTATTTTTCTAATTATGTTTCAAACGGATTAGTAGATACTGAATTTATTACAGTAGAAAGTGAACATAGTTCTATGAGTGCGGCTATAGGAGCTTCAGCAGCAGGTGCAAGAGCCCTTACAGCAACATCATCTGCAGGTCTTGCATTTATGTGGGAAGTTTTAGGAGTTGCTGCTTCAAGTAGATTGCCTATTGCATTGACAGCAGTTTGTAGAGCACTTACAGGACCACTTAACATTAACTGTGACCATTCAGACACAATGGGAGCAAAAGACAGTGGTTGGATTCAAATTTATGCTGAAAATAATCAGGAAGCTTACGACAATATGGTTATGGCATATAATATTGCTGAAAACAAAGATGTTAGACTTCCTATTATGATTTGTCAGGATGGTTTTATTACAAGTCATGCTGTAAACGATATGGAAATTTTAGATGATATGACAGTTAAGGATTTTGTAGGCGAATATGAACCTGAAGATTATCTTCTTAATCCAAATGAAACATTTGCTGTTGGCCCTTATGCTGTATCAGATTATTATATGGAATCAAGAAAAGCTCAGGCTCATGCCATGGAAAATGCAAAGCAGGTTATTCTTGATGTGGCAAAGGATTTTGAAAAAATCTCAGGCCGTAAGTATGGTCTTATTGAAGAATATAAGATGGAAGATGCAGAATATGCAGTAGTTATAATCGGTTCTGCAGCAGGAACAACTAAGGATGCTATTGATCATATGAGAGAAAATGGTGAAAAAGTAGGTCTTGTAAAGATTAGATCATTTAGACCATTCCCAGGCAAAGAGATCGCAAAAGCATTAAAGAATTGTAAGGCAGTTGCAGTAATGGATCGTTCAGAGAGCTTTTCAACTAACGGAGGACCTGTTGGTGCTGAAACAATGCAGGCTATGTATATTGAAAAATGTCAGGCACTTGCTATCAACATTATGTATGGTATTGGTGGTAGAGATGTAAGAGTTGAAGATATGATTAATGTATATGAAACATTAAAAGAAATCGCAAGAACAGGTGAGACAGGTGATGTTTACCGTTATATGGGATTAAGAGACAAGGAGGCAAAATAATGGGCTATAATTTTAAAGAAGTAATGAATAAACCTGAAAGATTTGCTCCAGGTCATAGAATGTGTGCAGGTTGTGGAGCAACAATTTGTGCAAGAAACGTGCTTCGTGGACTTCACGAAGGAGACAAGGCTGTTATTGGTTGTGCAACAGGATGTCTTAATGTTTCATCTTTCCAGTATCCATACGTTGCATGGGAAGACAGTTATATTCATAGTGCATTTGAAAATGCCAGCTCAACAATGGCAGGTGTTGAAGGGGCTTACAAGGCTATGAAGCGTAAAGGCAAGCTTAAAGAAGATTATAAGTTTATTGTATTTGGCGGTGATGGTGGTACATATGATATTGGTATTCAGTCATTGTCAGGTGCAATGGAACGTGGAACAAATTATACATATGTGTGTTATGACAATGGTGCTTATATGAATACAGGAACACAGCGTTCTTCAGCTACACCTATGTATGCTGATACAACAACAACTCCTGTAGGTACACAGTGCAATGGTAAGGAACAGTACAGAAAAGATCTTGCAGCAATTCTTGCAGCACATGATATTCCTTATGTTGCTCAGACTACATATTTCAACGGAATGAAGGATTTGCATACGAAGGCTGAGAAGGCTATTTATACAGAAGGACCTGCATTTCTTAATGTTATGGCTCCATGTCCAACAGGTTGGAAGTATAAAACAGATGAAATTATGGATATTTGCAAATTAGCAGTAGAAACTAATTATTGGCCATTGTTTGAAGTAATTGATGGAAAGTGGATTTTAAACTATGAGCCTAAGAACAGACTTCCAATCGAAGATTTCTTGAGAACACAGGGTAGATTTAAGCACTTATTTAAACCAGGTAATGAACATCTTATTGAAAAATTCCAGAAGGAAGTTGATAGAAGATGGGAAGATTTATTATTTAAGTGTAGCAGATAATATTAATCACAAAAAACGTGACTGGAATGGTGAATTATGAAGAGTTTTAAGTTTAACAGAAAAAAAGAAGATTTGCTTCCTGTAATGAAGGCTAAAGCTGAAAAAGCAAACATTAAAATGACAAAAGAGAAGGACAAGATTTCTCTAATGTTAGAAACCGGAAAGTTTCAAAACGGTGAAGATGCAGTGCCTGTAATCTTTAAAGGGAAAATAACAAACACAGAAACAGGTTGTACATTTGATGGAAAATATACATACGGTTTTTATTTGTATACATTGGTTATAGTTGCAGCAATTCTTATAGTTGCAAGATTTTCCTGGTCGGCATATCAACATCAGATGGATAATATGATACTTTGTGGTATAGTAACAGTATTATTGATTGGATTGATTGTTGTTGTAACAAAAAAATCAAAAGGTGGAAAGAACGTTATAGAGAATCTTCTAAATAATTTGGATTTAAAATAATAAAAACTTGACATAGTCATTGATGTAATTTAATATTAACATAATACCAACGGAGGTAACAGAAATGTTGCCTCCGTTTTTGCGTTGCTAGGCAGGATTGTAGGAGTGCGAAGCAGGTTACAATCAGTAGAGTCAGGATTTGGGCTTTTGAAACTTAAATCATTATATGCAGAAAAATTGTTGCAGACGCGAATATAATAAAAAGGAAGAGAGGTAGGTTTATGAGTTTGGCAGAAATTGTATCAAAGATGGATGATTTTGTTTGGGGACCGGTAATGTTGATCCTTTTGGTGGGAACAGGTATTTTTCTCACTATAAGATTAAAGTTCAGACCTTGGAGGAACTTGGGATATGCACTAAAAAGTACATTAAGTAAAGAAGCAAGAACCAAAAGTCGTGGAGAGGGAGATGTGTCACCGTTCTCAGCTTTGACAACAGCTTTGGCAGCTACAATTGGTACCGGAAATATTGTAGGTGTTGCCACAGCCATGGTAGCAGGTGGACCAGGAGCTTTGGTTTGGATGTGGATTTCAGCCTGTTTTGGCTTAACTTCTAAGTTTAGTGAATGTATGTTGGCTATCAAGTACAGAGAAGTTAATGAAAAAGGTGAAATGTCAGGTGGTCCAATGTACACAATGAAAAAAGGTTTCAAAAACAAGAAAGTTGGAGCAGTACTTGGTATGCTTTTTGCAATTTTTGCAGTTATAGCTTCTTTTGGAATAGGAAATATGACACAGGCAAATTCAATTTCAGAAGCTTTAAATAATACATTTGGTGCACCGTCAGCAATTGTTGGAGTTGTGCTTACTGTTTTATCCTTAATTATTATTGTTGGTGGTATTAAGAGTATTTCAAAAGTTTCATCAATAGTAGTACCTGTAATGGCAATTTTTTATGTGATAGCAGGATTGATTGTTATTTTGATAAATATTAAAAATGTTCCATCAGGGCTTGCAATGATTTTTAAAATGGCATTTAACTTTAATGCAGTAGGTGGCGGACTTTGTGGTGCAATAACAGCATCACTTATGAATGCTATGCGTTATGGTGTTGCAAGAGGTGTTTTTTCTAATGAAGCAGGAATGGGTTCAGCAGCAATTACAGCTGCAGCAGCTACTACAGATGATCCTGTAAGACAAGGGTATATTAATATGACAGGTACATTTTGGGATACAATTGTTGTTTGTACAATTACAGGACTTTGTATTGCATCATCAGGTGTTCTGGGAATAACGAGTGATAGCGTAACGGGAACATATAACAGAATAGGAGACAACGTGGCAATTGTAGCTCAGACAGTTTCAGATGGAAAGGTGGCAGATGAAGATTACCTGATTAAAAAAATAGATTGTAATTCATTAACACTGATAAGTAATAACTTAAAAAACGAAACAACAGAACTACAGTTAAGTTATAAAGGAGAAAACACAAACAATAATATAGAAGGAACTTGGTGCGATTCTGCAGGAAATGAATATGTTTTCGACAAAAACGGAAAATATACATACAAAGAATTAGTTCAGGGTTCTGCATTAACAATAGAAGCTTTTTCATCGGCATTTAAGAAAATAAACAAGAACTTTGGTGGCTTTGGTGCATGGCTTGTTACAATAGGAATTACTTTATTTGCCTTTTCAACCATACTTGGCTGGGAATATCACGGTGAGAAAGCCTTCGAATACATATTTAAAACACACAAATACAATATGGTATACAGAGTCGTGTTTTCGCTGGTTGTCTATGTAGGAGCAACCCAGTCATTACAACTTGTTTGGAACTTCTCGGACATAGCAAATGCACTTATGGCAATACCAAATCTAATCTGCTTGCTTGCAATGAGTGGTGTAATAGCTAAGGAAGTAGAAAGATACCAAAAGGTAATTGAGAAAGAAAAAAACTAGAAAACGGCTGACAGGCGACAAGTTTTTTTACTTGAGCAGCTTGACTATATTTATATGAAAAAAAGAGGGATATGTTTTAGATAATAATTGATTCACAAAATCAATTATTAAGATGCACTGAACAGAGAATTTATCAAAAATTCTCTGTGAATTGCATCGGTTCTAAAATAAATAAACCTCTTTTTTTCATCAATAAATATTCAAACTGTGAAGTAAAAGACTGTCGCCTGTCAGCCGCTTTCTGGTGAATTTTCGGCAACAGAAAAATTCTTTTTCCTTGATAATAATTAGAAAAATAGATATACTTAATAGCGTACTACTTTTACAAGGGATAAAGTTGGAGGCTATATAATGAATTTAATTGAGATTAAGGATTTGTATGAAAACAAAGAAAATTTTATAGATAAAGAAATCGAGGTTGGCGGCTGGGTTCGTAGCATTAGAGATTCAAAGACTTTTGGATTTATTGTCTTAAATGATGGAACTTGCTTTAAACCATTACAGGTTGTTTACAGCGATAAGCTTGATAACTTTAGCGAAGTTTCTAAGACAAATATTGGTGCTGCATTAATAGTAAAGGGTAAGCTTGTGGCAACTCCTAATGCTAAGCAGCCTTTTGAAATTCAGGCAGATGAAGTATATGTGGAAGGTGAAAGTACACCGGATTATCCATTACAGAAGAAGCGACACAGCTTTGAATACCTTAGAACTATTTCACATTTAAGACCTAGAACAAATACATTCCAGGCAGTTTTCAGAGTGCGCTCACTTTGTGCTTACGCAATTCACAAATTTTTCCAGGAGCAGGGATTTGTTTATGTGCACACACCACTTATAACAGGAAGCGACTGTGAAGGCGCAGGAGAAATGTTTCAGGTTACAACAATGGACTTAAATAATGTGCCAAAAACAGAAGAAGGAAAAGTAGATTATACAGAAGACTTCTTCGGAAAGCCAACTAACTTAACAGTTTCAGGTCAGTTAAATGGCGAAACTTATGCAATGGCATTTAAGAAGATTTATACATTTGGGCCAACATTCAGAGCCGAAAATTCTAACACAACAAGACACGCAGCAGAATTTTGGATGATTGAACCTGAAATAGCTTTTGCAGACCTTGCAGATGACATGGAACTTGCAGAAGCAATGATAAAATACGTAATAAAGTATGTTTTGGAAAACGCACCGGAAGAAATGAATTTCTTTAACAACTTTGTTGACAAAGGATTATTAGATAGATTAAATCACGTAATAAATTCAGAATTTGGTCGTGTTACTTATACAGAGGCAATTAAATTATTGGAAGAACACAATGATAAGTTTGAATACAAAGTAAGCTGGGGTGTAGATCTTCAGACAGAACATGAACGTTACCTTACAGAGCAGATTTTTAAACGCCCTGTATTTGTAACAGATTATCCAAAGGAAATAAAAGCATTCTATATGAAGCTAAACAAAGATGGAAAAACAGTTGCTGCAATGGACTGTTTAGTTCCGGGAATCGGTGAAATCATAGGTGGAAGTCAGAGAGAAGAAAACTATGAAGTATTAACTAAGAGAATGGAAGAATTAGGACTTAACGAAAAAGACTACCAGTTCTATCTTGACCTTAGAAAATATGGAACAGCAAGACATGCCGGTTTTGGATTAGGATTTGAAAGAATGATAATGTATTTAACAGGTATGGGAAATATTCGTGACGTAATCCCATTCCCAAGAACTGTAAATAACTGCGAATTGTAAGAAAACGGCTGACAGGTGGCAAAGTTTTTTACTTGAGCAGCTTGATTCATTTGTATAGAAAAAATAGACCTATTTTTTCTATAAACAAATGTTCAAGATGTGAAGTAAAAGACTGCCACCTGTCAGCCGTTTTCGGGAAAAAACAGTAATTTAAAGTTCTTGGAAAGCACATTAAGAATTTCTTAAGAATTGTTGTAAGTTGTTTTTAAAATTTTAACATTAATATATAGGCATATGATGAAGATGTGTGAAAAACGCAGTGTCATATTTAGATGGAGGGTAATATGTACAATATTTTAGTTTGTGATGATGACAAAGATATAGTGGAGGCTATTGATATTTATTTGTCAAAGGAAGGTTATAACATTATTAAGGCTTATGACGGAATGGAAGCAATGGAAATTTTGAAGAAGGAAGATATTCAGTTACTTCTTATTGATGTTATGATGCCAAGACTTGACGGTATAAGAGCTACTTTGAAAATAAGAGAAAAAAGCATTATTCCAATTATTATTTTGTCAGCAAAATCAGAAGATTCAGACAAGATTATAGGACTTGATGTGGGAGCGGATGATTATATCACAAAGCCATTTAATCCATTGGAATTAATTGCAAGAGTTAAGTCTCAGATTAGACGTTATACAAGACTTGGCACAATTGCAGAGCCTAAAAGTAATGTTTATAGCGTAGGCGGTCTTGAAATCGACGACGAGTGTAAAGAAGTAAAAGTTGACGGAGAAATAGTGAAACTTACACCTTTTGAGTATAATATTTTACTTTTCTTAGTTAAGAACCCGGGAAGAGTTTTTACAATCGACCAGATTTATGAGGCTGTTTGGAATGAGGAAGCTGTTGCGGCAGACAATACAGTGGCTGTACATATTAGACATATCCGAGAAAAAATCGAAATTAATCCAAAAGAACCAAGATACTTAAAAGTAGTGTGGGGAGTTGGATACAAAATCGAGAAGCAGTAGAAAGGAAATGAGATATGAAAAAGCAAAGAATATTTTTACATACTTTAATATTAGTGCTTGCAGCAGCCTGCTTTGGAACAGCAGCCTATGGTTGGACTAAATATGCTAATGTAAAAGCTAAAAATGAGTATAGGTGGGAATACCAGGAACAGTATGAGGCACTTGTAACTGATTCGTTGCAGGATATTGTAGCACAATATTTGTATATAAAGAATTTTTCTGATAATAAAAAAGTTCTTGTTGAAAGTAGTGAGTATGGAAATTTAACAGCAAAAGACATAAAAAAACTTTATAAAGATGAAGATAAAAAAAATGAGTTCTATAATAAGCTATATGATTTAGAAAGCACGAAAAATGATGATGAAATTTTTATGACAGATGAGCAGAATAATCAATATAAATATTATAAGAAAGCAGTGAAATATATAGCTGAATATGAAGATATACAAGATTTTGATGCTGTAAAAAGTATGATTTATGATAAATCTAATATTCCTGAAATTAATTCAGCAAGAGATGGACTGAATTATGAGATAATGTATACTGACGGCGAAAATTCACATAAAATCACTACAAGTAATAATTTGTCCGATAACAATAAATATAGAGATTATTGTATTATTGAAAATGGGGCAATAAATCCACTGGAAAATAAAGGCATAATGGAAAATTTTAATATGTATATTGAAGATATGTTTGAAAATGCCAGTGGCGAGGGAGGATATGAAACGTCAATATATTTAAGTGATAGAGCTGAAGAATTATGGGTAAATTATTATGATGATGTAAAAGATTTTCCAAAAGCTCTTATTGAATGTTCTTTTGCTGTAGATAAGACAGATAGTGGATATTTAAATAAATTGCATGCTAATTATGAAAAGGCACCATCTAATCTTTCAGGTACTAAGAAAAGTTTATCAGTAATTGTATTAATGTGTGGCATATATGTTTTGGTGGCATTTGTATTATATTTGTTACTAATGGTTCAGGCGGGCCATAAGGAGAAAGGTGATAAGCCTTTATTAAACAAGTCAGATAAATTGTGGTGGGATGTAGAAGTGTTTGTGGCATTTATTGCTTGCTTCATTGCAATTATTCCGTTGTCACAGAATGTATATTACAATTGGAAGTATGAGGAGAAAACTTTGTTCAAGATTCTTCTGGTAGGCACAGGCATAGCATCACTTGTTGCTGTGGAATTAACAGTTTTGTTAAGTGAAAGTTTTGTCAGAAGAATAAAATGCAAAATATTTTGGAAGACAACTTTAATAGGAAAGATTTTTTATGGAATCAAAAAAATAATTAAATATTTACTGTTAAATGTAAAAACATCAATTCTTGTTATTGCTTTTGGAATAGCCAGCTTTATCTGGTGCAGTATGGCGATATTGGGAGCTTATAATGAATATACATTGTTTGTTCCAACTTTAATGATAATAATTTTAATAGTTGCAGTTTGTGCATTTGTACTTATTTTCTTTAAAGAATATGATTCAATTACAGAAGGAACAAAGAAAATATCAGAAGGTAATTTGGATTATAAGATTGAAGATGAGTATAAATTCAAATTAAACAGAAGTTTGAAAGAATCAATAAATAATATTGGCGACGGATTGAGCAAGGCTGTGGCAGAAAGTGTTAAAAATGAGAGAACTAAAACTGAACTTATTACTAATGTTTCCCACGACCTGAAAACACCACTTACTTCTATTATTAATTATGTAGGGTTGTTAAAAACAGAAGGACTTAAAAGTGATAATGCAGAAAAATATTTGGAGGTAATTGACAGAAAATCCATAAGGCTTAAAAATCTTACAGAAGATTTGGTGGAGGCATCTAAGTTAAATGCAGGGGCAATTAATTTTGAAATGCAGCAGATAGACATAGTTCAATTAGTGAACCAAAGTCTTGGAGAGTATGAAGAAAAATTCGAAGAAAAACATCTTACTGTAATGAAAACAATACAGGAAGAACCATTATATGTAATGGCAGACGGAAGAAAAACATGGAGAGTGTTTGAAAATTTATACGGAAATATTTATAAATATGCAATGGATAACACAAGAGTTTATGTGGATATAACAAGACAAAATGACAAGGTTGTTATATTTATAAGAAACATTTCAGCATCTCCGTTAAACTTTAATGCCAAGGAATTAACGGAAAGATTTGTAAGAGGCGATAAGTCAAGAACTACTGAAGGCAGTGGTCTTGGATTATCAATTGCAAAATCCATCGTCGAAAAACAAAATGGTCAGATGAATATTTATTTAGATGGCGATTTGTTTAAGGTTGAGATAATGATGAACTTAAAACAGGCTTAAAATAAAATTAATATCAGAGTGTACAAAAAGTCTTCTCCACACAGTTATACAGGCGAAAGTGTGAAGAAGGCTTTTTTTAAAAGTAATCAAAAAAGGTGTTGACTTTTGGAAAATGCTCTCATATAATGGAACAGTACGTTTATAGGTTGTAATATGCCTATGCGTAAAATAAATATGTGATTAACACATAATTCTAATAACAGGAGGTGAAAACGGAATGCCTACATTTAACCAGTTAGTAAGAAAAGGACGTCAGTCAGCAGTTAAGAAGTCTACTGCACCAGCATTGTTAAAGAGTTACAACTCACTTAACAAGAAGATGAATGATACAGCTTCTCCACAGAAGCGTGGTGTTTGTACAGCAGTTAAGACAGCTACACCTAAGAAGCCTAACTCAGCTCTTAGAAAGATTGCCAGAGTTCGTCTTTCTAATGGTATCGAAGTAACAAGCTACATCCCAGGTGAAGGACATAACCTTCAGGAACATAGCGTTGTTCTTATCCGTGGTGGTAGAGTAAAAGACTTACCAGGTACAAGATATCATATCATTAGAGGTACTCTTGATACTGCAGGTGTTGCAAATAGACGCCAGGCACGTTCTAAGTATGGTGCTAAGAGACCTAAAGCAGGTAAATAGTAGCAGGATGGCTTAATTAAGCCAATCACGGGTTGAATGAATTTGTGACGGTTATTAGAATTATGCTAGAGATATAGACAGTCTAAAGCCGTGAGCAAGGACACAACTTAAGTGAGTACCTAAGATCTAATCGCATGTATCCACTATATGCGGTTACATGCAAAACGGAATTTCTAAATAAAAGTATAAAAATGGAAATTCTGTCAAAATTGATTAAGGAGGGAAGTAACATGCCACGTAAAGGACATACTCAGAAAAGAGAAGTATTAGCTGATCCAATGTATAACAGCGTAGTAGTTACAAAGCTTATCAACAACATTATGTTAGATGGTAAGAAAGGTGTAGCTCAGAAGATTGTTTACGGAGCATTTGATAAGATTGCTAACCAGACAGGCAAGGATGCTATTGAAGTATTCGAAGAAGCTATGAATAACGTTATGCCAGCTCTTGAAGTTAAGGCTAGACGTATTGGTGGTGCAACATATCAGGTACCTATCGAAGTAAGACCTGAAAGAAGACAGGCTTTAGGACTTCGTTGGATCACATTGTATTCACGTCAGAGAAGTGAAAAGACAATGGAAGAAAGATTAGCTAACGAAATTATGGATGCAGCAAACAACACAGGCTCATCTGTTAAGAAACGTGAAGATATGCACAAGATGGCTGAAGCTAATAAGGCTTTTGCTCATTATCGTTTCTAATATAAAACTGCAATTGTCACAGGACAGGCTGTTATGCAGTTTGTAACTGTGACCGTATGGCAGTGAAGAATTACAAGAAGGTAATTCTTTAATAAGATATTAAATTAAGGAGGAAAAAACCTTGGCTGGAAGAGAATATCCACTAGAGAGAACAAGAAACATTGGTATTATGGCTCATATCGATGCCGGTAAGACTACTTTAACAGAACGTATCTTATATTATACTGGTGTAAACTATAAAATTGGTGAAACTCATGATGGAGCTTCTACAATGGACTGGATGGAACAGGAACAGGAAAGAGGTATCACAATTACTTCTGCCGCTACAACTTGTCACTGGACATTAGAAGATCATCATAAGCCAAAGGCTGGTGCGTTAGAACATCGTATCAACATTATCGATACACCGGGACACGTTGACTTCACAGTAGAAGTAGAACGTTCACTTCGTGTATTAGATGGTGCTGTTGGTGTATTTGATGCTAAGGCTGGTGTTGAACCACAGTCAGAAAACGTATGGCGTCAGGCTGACACATACAATGTACCTCGTATGGCATTCATCAACAAGATGGATAAAATGGGTGCAGATTTCTTTTATTCAGTTCAGACAATTATTGATCGTTTAGGAAAGAATGCTATTCCTGTACAGATCCCAATCGGTAAGGAAGATGATTTCATCGGATTAATCGATTTGTTTGAAATGGAAGCATATTATTATAAAGATGATAAGGGTGAAGACATCGAAATCACAGCTATTCCTGATGACTTAAAGGATCTTGCTAATGAATGGCATGAAAACCTTGTTGAAAAGATTTGTGAATTAGATGATGACCTTATGATGCAGTACCTTGAAGGAGAAGAACCTTCTATCGATGATATGAAGGCTGCTCTTAGAAAAGGAACAATCGCTTGTGAAGCTGTTCCTGTATTCTGTGGTTCTGCTTATAAAAACAAAGGTGTTCAGAAGATGTTAGATGGTGTTATCGAATATATGCCAGCACCAACAGATATCCCTGACATTACAGGTACTGATGAAGATGGTAACGAAGTAGTTCGTCATTCTTCAGACGATGAACCTTTTGCAGCATTAGCTTTCAAGATTATGACTGACCCATTCGTAGGTAAGTTAGCATTCTTCAGAGTTTACTCAGGTACAATGAACTCAGGTTCATATGTTTTAAATGCTACAAAGAATAAGAAAGAACGTGTAGGCCGTATCGTACAGATGCATGCCAACAAGCGTACTGAAATTGATAAAGTATATTCAGGAGATATCGCTGCTGCTGTAGGTTTCAAAATTACTACAACAGGTGATACAATCTGTGATGAACAGCATCCTGTAATTCTTGAATCAATGGAATTCCCAGAACCAGTTATTGAGCTCGCTATTGAGCCTAAGACAAAGAATGACCAGGGTAAGATGGGTGAAGCTTTAGCTAAGTTAGCTGAAGAAGATCCTACATTCCGTGCTCATACAGACACAGAAACAGGTCAGACAATCATCGCTGGTATGGGTGAGCTTCACTTAGATGTAATCGTAGACAGACTTCTTCGTGAATTTAAGGTAGAAGCTAACGTTGGTGCACCTCAGGTTGCATACAAAGAAACATTTACTAAGGCTGTTGATGTTGATAGCAAATATGCTAAGCAGTCAGGTGGTCGTGGACAGTATGGTCACTGTAAAGTTAAATTTGAGCCTATGGATCCAAACGGTGAAGAACAGTTTAAGTTTGAATCTACAGTAGTTGGTGGTAACATTCCTAAGGAATATATCCCAGCTGTTGGTGAAGGTATCGAAGAAGCTGCACAGTCAGGTATTATTGCTGGATTCCCTGTACTTGGTGTACATGCTACAGTATATGATGGATCTTACCATGAAGTCGATTCATCAGAAATGGCTTTCCACATCGCTGGTTCTATGGCATTTAAGGATGCTATGGCTAAGGCAGATCCAGTATTACTTGAGCCTATTATGAAGGTTGAAGTAACAATGCCTGAGGAATACATGGGTGATGTTATCGGAAGCTTAAATTCAAAGCGTGGACAGATCGAAGGTATGGACGATATCGGTGGTGGAAAGATTGTTAAAGCATTCGTTCCATTGTCAGAAATGTTCGGTTACTCAACAGAACTTCGTTCAGCTACTCAGGGACGTGGTAACTATTCAATGTTCTTTGAAAAGTACCAGGCAGCTCCAAAGTCTGTTCAGGATAAGATTGCATCTGCAAGAGCAAAATAATATATGGATTTAACCATTAATTTAATATAAAGGCTTGAAAATCTTCCCATTATAAAATATAATGGGAGATAAGCCTATGTAAAAGACCACAAGGTCTGAAATTTTAATTTTATTATTTTTAGGAGGATTATCAAAATGGCAAAAGCTAAGTTTGAAAGAACAAAACCACATTGTAATATTGGTACAATCGGACATGTCGATCATGGTAAAACAACTTTAACAGCAGCTATTACTAAAGTACTTGCTGAAAGAGTTGAAGGTAATGAAGCTACAGATTTCGAAAATATCGACAAGGCTCCAGAAGAAAGAGAAAGAGGTATCACAATCTCTACAGCTCACGTTGAATATGAAACAAAGAAGAGACATTACGCTCACGTTGACTGCCCAGGCCATGCTGACTATGTAAAGAACATGATCACAGGTGCTGCTCAGATGGACGGTGCTATCCTTGTAGTTGCTGCTACTGATGGTGTTATGGCTCAGACAAAGGAACATATCTTACTTTCACGTCAGGTAGGTGTTCCAAAAATCGTTGTATTCATGAACAAATGTGATATGGTTGATGATGAAGAATTACTTGAATTAGTAGAAATGGACGTTACAGAAATCCTTGAAGAATATGGTTTCGACGGAACTCCAATCATCAAAGGTTCAGCTCTTAAAGCTCTTGAAGATCCATCATCAGAATGGGGCGATAAGATTATGGAATTAATGGATACAGTTGATGATTACTTCCCAGATCCAGAAAGAGATACAGATAAGCCTTTCTTAATGCCAGTAGAAGACGTATTCACAATCACAGGTCGTGGTACAGTTGCTACAGGTAGAGTAGAAAGAGGAACACTTCACTTAAACGATGAAGTTGAAATCGTCGGTGTTAAGGAAGAAACACAGAAGACAGTTATCACAGGTATTGAAATGTTCAGAAAGCTTCTTGATGAAGCTCAGGCTGGTGATAACATCGGTGCTCTTTTAAGAGGTATCAACAGAGACCAGATCGAAAGAGGTCAGGTTCTTGCTAAACCAGGTTCAGTAACATGCCATAAGAAATTTACTGCTCAGGTTTACGTATTAACAAAGGATGAAGGTGGACGTCATACTCCTTTCTTCAACAACTACAGACCACAGTTCTACTTCAGAACAACTGACGTAACAGGTGTTTGTGAATTACCAGATGGTGTAGAAATGTGTATGCCTGGTGATAACGTAGAAATCACAGTTGAACTTATTCACCCAATCGCTATGGAACAGGGTCTTGGATTCGCTATCCGTGAAGGTGGTAGAACAGTAGGTTCAGGTAAGGTTGCTACAATTATTGAATAATAAGCTAGAAACCTAGTATTTATAGGCATTCCCGAAATTTTCGGGGATGCCTTTTTTTCGTTCTTACAAGATGAATTTCAGAAAAGTGTCGTCAAAAGTGTCGTCAAAATTCACCTAAAAGTAAGAATGAGGACTTGTTGCAAACAAAAAAGAACTCCGAATTTACTCGGAGTTCATACTTACCATCTTGTAATTTTCTTTACATCTGCAGCTCTTTTTGGATCTTTTTTGATTTGAAGTTGAGCTTCAATAAAACTATCTACATCACGTCTGCCTTCATCAGTTAGCTGATAATAATTAGTTAAATGTTCATCTAATTTAGGCATACTTTGTTTTCCAAACAATTCCATTAATGGATAAAGAGAATTCTTTAAATAAGTTTTGATTCTGTTTCCGTCCAGAACTTTATCAAATCCATATGGAAGCTCAGGTAATATAATCTTGCTTTCATCGGACCAGTTTTCAGCTTTGAGGGCTGAATCGGAACATATGTCAGAAACTTCGACATTAAGGACATTGGCTATTCTAAGTGCAAAGTCAAATCTGATAGCAGTGTCTTTTTGAATAATAGAATAAAGTGTTGTAGGGCTGATTGTGGTTTCTTTTGCCAGCCATCTTACACTTTTTTCCTGTTCATCAAGGATTTTTTTTAGGTTTTTTCCATCACCCATTTGCAGGTACCAACCTTTCTAAATTTTTATATAGTATAACACAGTGTACGAAAAAAGTACACTGCAAATAAAAACAATTACGAAAAACACTTGACAGTACGAAGTTCGTACATTATAATGTGGACACAACCGTACGAAAAACGTATACAGAAAGGAGATGGGCGTATGATATATGAAAAGTATTTATTAGATGTAAATGATGTTGGAATGTTACTACATTGTTCTAACAGTCATGCATATAGAGTTATAAGAGATTTAAATAAAGAACTTGCTAAAGGCGGATATCTTGTAGTTGCAGGAAAAATTCCGAAAGCCTATTTGGAGCAGAAATTATTTGGATTAAAAGAATCAGAAAAGGAGAACTAAGTGATGGCATTTAAAGACAAAGAAACAGGAAAATGGGTTGCGCAATGGTATGAACCTAATGTTTATGGTGTGAATAAACAGAAGAAAAAACGTGGATTTAAGACACAAAGAGAAGCAAAACAATATGAATGTGACAGAAATCTAAAGAAGCAGGGAAATCTTCAAATGAGTATGAAAGTATTTGTGGAGCAGTATTTTCAGGATAAGGAAAATGAGCTTAAATCAAGAACAAAGCAAAATAAGAGATATATGATTGACAGTTATCTTATACCATATTTTGGAGATATGAAAATGTCAGACATAAAACCTGCACAGATTATAGCATGGCAGAATGAAATCTATAAAAAGAATCTGTCGGAATCATATATGAGAATGATTCAAAATCAGTTGACGGCTTTATTTACACATGCAACAAAAATCTACGACTTGGCTAATAATCCATGTAAAAAGGTTAAAAGAATGGGAAAAGATGATAAGCGAAGCTTAACCTTTTGGACTGTTGACGAATATAAGAAGTTTATAAGTACGGTTGACAAATCAGACAGATATTACATCATGTTTGAAATCTTATTTTGGACAGGAATAAGGGAAGGTGAGCTGCTGGCTTTATCAAAGTCAGATATTGATTTTTATAATAACAGAATCAATATCTCAAAAACTTATTTTAGGGCAAATGGTCAGGATATGATAACAACACCTAAAACAGAGCAGTCTGTAAGAATTGTTGAAATTCCGGTTTTTCTAAAAGAGGAAATAAAGGAATGGTGCGACAGACAATATGGATTACCTGATAATGTAAGGCTATTTCCGGTAGGATGTCGGGCAGTACAAAATAAAATGCGCAGACAAATAGAAAAAGCAGGTGTTAAGAGAATAAGGGTCCATGACTTGCGACACAGTCATGTAGCATACCTTATTGAAAAAGGTGTGGAGCCATTGCTGATTAAAGAAAGGTTAGGTCACAAGGACATAAGAATTACTCTTAATACATATGGACACTTGTATCCTAATAAAGCGAGAAGTGTCGCTGATTTAATTGACAATAATCATAATTAAAGCCCCTGGCACAAAGCTAGGGGCAGGTTGTAACCGGAAAGATTCCCTTGCTACATTTAACTGACAATTGAATTATAGCAAGTGTTTCTTCCACTAACAAGAAGAATTTGTTTGATAGGAGGAAAACAAAAAGATGAATGGCAATACAATAAATAAATCCTCCAATGTGGAGGACACAGATAATAAAGAAATCGAGGCTATAAGGGATAGCCTTAAAAAACGTCCTGATGGAAGTCCGAGACAAACCATTGAAAATGTCATTGAGGTTTTAAATAAGGACCCAATGTTAAAGGATGCAATAAGACGTAATGAACTTTCATGTAAGACGGACATTGTTAAGAAAATGGACTGGAGAAGACGCTCAAAAACTTTTACCGATACGGATTTTAATAACATAATGCTTAGAATGGAAAAGTTTTACGGCATTACAAGAGATAAAAATATTAAGCGTGCAATTGACATTGTAGGAAATAACAACCATTATCATCCCATTATAGACAAACTGGAAAGTCTGGAGTGGGACGGAAAATCAAGGCTTAGATATCTGTTGCCAAGATATCTTGGAACAGATGAAAGTGATTACATATTTGAAGCAACAAGAATAATGATGATGGGAGCGGTGTACAGGGTTTACCATCCCGGATGTAAATTTGAATATATGGTTTGTCTTGTAGGTGGGCAGGGTGCAGGAAAGTCAAGTTTTCTAAGACTTCTTGCAATGGAAAATGAGTGGTTTTCGGATGACTTAAGAAAACTTGATGATGACAACGTGTTTCGTAAGATTCAGGGACACTGGATTATTGAAATGGCGGAAATGCTTGCAACCTGTAATGCAAGAAGTGTTGAGGACATTAAGTCATTTTTAAGCCGTCAAAGTGAAACTTACAAGGTACCATATGAAACCCATCCTGAGGACAGACCAAGACAGTGCATATTTGTGGGTTCTTCCAATAATGCCGACTTCCTGCCATTTGACCGAACAGGTAACAGAAGATTTGTACCGGTAATGGTAAATAAGGAAAAGGCATTGCATCATCCGTTGGAGGATGAGGAAGAAACAAGGGCTTACATAGAACAGTGCTGGGCTGAAATAATGAATATGTATAAAAAGGGCATTAACACTAAACTTGTATTTAATAAGAAGTTGGAAAAAGAACTCATTGAATTTCAGAAGGAATGCATGCCTCAGGATACTCTTGTGGGAATCATTGAGATGTTTCTTGAAATGACGGATGAGGAGTTTGTATGCGTTCAGATGATTTACGAGAGAGCACTGCACCACGAAAACTGCAAGCCGAAACAGTATGAATCAAGAGAGATTACGAGTATCATGAGGCTTAAATTTGCAGAACAGTGGGAAGAGGTAAAAAGTCACAGATTCATTAAGGAAGGGTACGGAACCCAGCTTGCATGGAAGAGAAAAAAGTCAAAGGGTTTTGAGAAAATAGAGAAGAATGAGGACATTCCTTTTAAGCAGGAAACGTTGGAAAATCTTAAAACTGAATCTGATGAAATGGCAGAGAAAAAGTAAGTGACATGATGTCAGTTACTTTTAAGAATGTAAATTTGTTATGTAAATTGGCTGGTTTGTAAATCAGAATAATGGATTTGTAAATTGGAAATGACGTAAAAAAAAGAGCCAATTTACATCAGAATGGCTTCAATCCCTTTATTTATGGGATGTTTTGAAATTTGTAAATCGTAGATTGTAAATTGGCTAAATAAAACTAAAAAAATAAAGTTTTTTAAAGTCGATTGACATTTTCAATTTACGGAAGGAGATTTGCATGTATGAAAAGGTTAAACAGATAAAAATAGATGAAGACTTATTTAGAATGATATATCAGTATTTTATATATGGTCGTGAGGACGAAACGGAACTGATTAAAGCAGGTCTTAAAGATAAGATGGATAAGATGATTTTGAGAAACATTTATACAGAAAGCAAGATTGCCGAATCGGTAGAGGAGAGAGAAAATGCAAGAAAAGATTATCTTGACAGAAAGGAAATCCCGGAGGATTTCCGTTGGTAAATTTCTGCTTAATGTTAATGACCTGCAAGTGGCACTTGCAGGTGGTAGAGCAGACAAGTCGGCAATAATATATGCGGTAGCAACGGAAAAACTAAAGGTAAAAGGAAAGCAGATTAGCCCTCGGCGATTGAGAGCGAAATACACCCATCGCACAAAATCTTACGATTTTATGCTCTTAAGGGTTTGCATTTCGCCCTTGCAGGGGGCTTTTATTTTACTTAAATATAAAAAATTAAAGAATAGGAGGAACAAATATATGGCTAGAAATTCATTTATTCAGATAAGCAAGTTAGGTAATTTAAAAGGGCGCATAGATTACATTACAAATCCCAAAAGGCAGGAAAATCTGTATGCAGTTTACAATACAACAGACGATACATTTTGGCATGAACTTGCAAGGTGTAACAGACTGGAATTTAAGAAAAGCGGAAGTGCCGGAAAGTGTATCGAATCAAGAGAACTTATTATTGCATTACCCGAACCATTCTGTAACATGGACAAACAGAAGGTATTGGAAGATTTTACTGAGCTGTTTGGAAAAACTTACGGAGTAAACTGCATTGCAGCAATGCATCACAACAAGACAAAAACAAACTTACACATTCATTTGATATTTTCGGAAAGAGAGGAATTGAAAAACGGCATAAAGAAAATTGCCACACGAAACATGTTTTATGATGAAACAGGAAAGCATGTAAGGACCAAAAAGGAGATACTGGATGACAATGGGAATGTAAGAAAAGGATGTAATATCATCAGAAAAGGTCAGGTTTATGAGTACAACAGATTTTCAAAAAAGAAAGCGGAGTTTAAGGCAAGGTCATTTCTAAAGGGGATGAAAACACTGTACACTGAGCACATCAATTCCTTCTTAAATGATAAAGACAAACTGCAGGTGTTTAACAATAAGGATGTTTATCTGCCAACAAAAAAGATTGGAAAAAATAATCCAAAAGCAGAGCAGATAAGAAAAAACAATCAGGTGAGAATTAAATGGAACAGTACAGTTGATGAAGGACTGTTTTATCAGGTTCCAAGAAAATACATCAGAACCATTAAAGAGGAAAAGATACTTAAGAATGTAAATAAATTTGGAAAGACGGAAACAAAGACAGTTGGTGGATTAAGGAAAAACAAGTCATCAAGGGAAAGTGCAGGCGTAGGAATATTTGCCGGAGTTTTTGAAAAAGCCGTTGAAATGGCATGTGATTGTTTAAAGGGATTAATTAGGATATTTAGAGGAACAATTGCACCAAAGCCACCGCAACCGGTTAAGGAGTATAAGCAGTATGCAAAAATGGTTGATGAATTATTGGAAAATCATAGAGCATTAAACGGAGTGCATATGGCAATAAGAGAGGCAAAAGACCAAATGGACCGAAAAGAATACAGGATGTTTGGAGGAAAGAAAAAGTTAAAAGATGAAATTGTGCAGTTGGAAAAGCAGGAGAAAACAGCCAAGGACTTAGAAAAAAGGTTGTTGAAAAAATTAAATGGTACAAATGTTGACGAAGTTATAAGAAAATTTAATCGAAAGAGAATGGAAATGGATGCGTATAAAGATTCCGTTGACAGGGCGGAGAATGCTAAAGAAATGTTGGATGAGAACGTTAGGGAGTATATGGGAAATGTACAAGAAAAGGTATCAGCGAGAGAAAAAAGTAGAGATGGACGAGGTGAGAAAAAAATGGAATTTAGAAGATGAAGATGATATAATATAAGAAAAATTAGCATATAAGCTGGAATTTATTTGGAGGGAAAATAGCACAGTTTAAAATAAAAACTAGTAAAAATGAAATATTGTATCCAAACGAGATGAGTAAAAGTGAAAGAAAGATGTTATATAATAAATGCAAAAATGAAAACATAAAACTTTTTTGTAATTGTAATGATACGTGTGAATACAAAGTGCGTAATATAAGTTGGGCAATATATCCATGTAGCAATGGAAAACAAGCAGAACATGAAGAATGGTGTCCAAAATCAAAGGTATATTTAAGTAAGCGTGAGTATAATGCAGGATTTTCTATTGATGATGATACAGGAGAGGCACATGTAAAGTTATCGGAACCATTGTTACATAGGGAACAAAATGAAAACTAATTCAATGTGGATGTTCTTCAGAACTATAACGGAGGAGGAAGGAGATATTTGCAACTGCAGCAAGGAGAAATTACAATTTCGGCAATGAAAAAAATGAATATGATTACATTTAAGCATGTAGCATTTTACAAAGGTAACAATGAGATGATGTATCCTACAACAGATGTAATGATAAAGAAAATGTATTGGGCGGAAAAGAGAACAAAGATAGGAAAACGTCGAAAATGTATCGCGGACCTAAGTCGGATTGACGATGGTGTGAAATTTGTATATGAAGAATTAGATTATATGCCTGTATTTCGTGACGATGATAGAATCACACGTTTATTAACTAAAGAGAAAAGGGAAGATGGAAGTAGTATAGAAATTCCTGTTTATACACAAGAATTAATTAGAGCACTAAAAGAGGATGAAAATACATATTTAACTAGGAAAATATTAAACAGAAATATTGTAATAGCAGGATTTAGAGATAGGTATGCTATGTATAGTTTGAGATTCCTTCTGGTAAACGATTATGGACTATTTTCTGAAAGTATCTATGAAGTACAAATGTATAATGCAATATGTGAAATAATGAATATAAATAGATTTAAGGAAAGAGGAGTTTTTTTATAAGCCTTTTGAATATGGATATGGTGCCTATAAAGATAGATATTTGGAAGACGGTATAATAGAATTTGAAGGCACAAATAAGAAAATTATCATAGAGGTTTATGGTAGGGATGATGAAGATTATTTAAAAAGAAAAGCTATTAAATCTCAAATGATTTCTGTAACAGATAATATATATGTCTATATTCCATGGAATGCATATAATAATGAAAAATTACCCTATAATGAGATATGTTCTGAAATAGAGAGGATATTAAAGGAAGTAAATTCTTAATAAATATTTTTATAAATGCCGAAAGAAAATGTGATATTTAAGAATAATAGATTGTTATAGCGTATAAAATTGTTTTTTATAGAAGTGTAATTAAAGGAGGAAATGAGACTATATGAATAAAAGAGATAGTGGTCAAAATGTTTTGGTAAAGGGAAATGCTGCAATTGATATATATATGAAAGATAAATATATATTTCCATATGATTATTTGAGCGATGCAAAAATTGAATTGGAAAGACAAAATAAATATAATATTTATTTTGTCCTAAAAGCACATCGATACAATATATGTAACATTAAAATATATGATCAATATAATTTTGTTGTGGACATACGTGATGCAGTAGATGGGAATGTATTAAAAATTCCATTAAATATACAGTTATTTATTCAGGTACCAAGTTTAGAGTATGTAAGGCTTAGTATAGTAAATAACAAATCTGTTTTGCAAATCGACTTTACAGAAAAAGGAATGAAATTTCTTGAAAAAAATCATTTGGAATTTGTGGAATACAATAAAAAAATTATAGAAAAGTATGGACATATGCGATTTGAAATGCATGTTAATTTTTTAAGAAATTTATTTTTTGAATTCCAAGGAAGAGAGAATATTGAAAAGTATGAGTTATTATACATAGGTCAGACGAAAAAAGATAATATATATCAAAGACTTTACAGTCATAATACAATACCAGAGATAGTTAGAAATTTAAATAGAGAGGATAATAATGAAAAATATGAATTAGACATACTGGTTACTGGAGTTCATATAAAATATTATGAAGAGAATGAAATTAAGGAATATTTAACAAATATAATAAGCGCGAATTCTTTACAGGATGATTTTTTGATAAATGAAGGACTCATTGCAAGAGAAGAGGTAGTAAATATTGCAGAGGCTATGCTTATTTTATTTTTTAAACCTGAATATAATGATAAATTAAAAAATACAAAGAAACCAGAAGAACTAAATACATATAGAATTTTTAATGAATGTCTTATTAATCCTATAACATATTCCTTAGATTTGTATTTTGAAGATACGAAAAAAAAGGTAATATTGAAGACAAATACTGCTTCAACTGAATATAAACAAAATCTTTTAGTTTGCAAATTTAATGACAGTGGAAGCGTAGATGAAATTAAATTAGACTATTTTCCAAAAGATTATTATTGGTAATTGACGAGATAAAATTAGAATTGTCATGAACAAGGAAATTTGAAAAGAAGCTTTTTATTGTTATTATTATATCTATGTGTTAATATAATAGAAAATATGTTCGAGTAAAGAAAAACATAGGTATAAGTTAAATAACTTTGGAAATTGTTAATGAAGATAAATAAAAGAGGTTAGACAATGGATCGTTTAACAAAAGAACAACGTCATAGGAATATGAGTAACATAAAAAACAAAGATACAAGTATAGAGATTAAGCTAAGAAAAGCTTTATGGGAAAAAGGGTATCGATACAGGAAGAACTATAATAAGCTTCCAGGAAAGCCAGACATTGTTCTCACTAAGTACAAAATTGTAATATTTTGTGACAGTGAATTTTTTCATGGAAAGGATTGGGAGAAACTAAAGTTACAGTTAAAAAAAGGAAAAAATTCAGAATTTTGGATTAAGAAAATATCTAAAAATATAGAAAGAGATGAAAAGGTTGAAAAAGAACTGAACTTTATGGGATGGACAGTTCTGAGATTTTGGGGAAAAGATATAAATAAAAATGTAGACGAATGTGTTAAAGTTGTCGAGGAAAAAATATTTGATAATATGACGGCTGATGAATCGTTTTATGATAGAGAGGAATAATAAAATGAAATATAAAGCAATTGACTTGTTTGCAGGAATAGGTGGAATAAGAAAAGGATTTGATAATGCTTTCGGAAAAAATATAGAAACGGTATTTGTAAGTGAATGGGATGAATATGCTCAAAAAACATATAGAGCAAATTACAAAGATAAATTTCAGATTGCCGGAGATATAACGAAAATTGATGAGAAAGATATACCTGAATTTGATATATGTTTAGCAGGTTTCCCATGTCAGGCATTTTCACTGGCAGGAAAAAGAATGGGCTTTGATGATGATTATAAGGGAATGTGCAGAGGTACATTGTTTCAGGATGTTGTGAGAATATGTGAGTATCATAAACCAAAAGTTATTTTTTGTGAAAATGTGAAAGGGCTTACCATACATGACGGAGGAAGGACTTTTAAAGTTATAAAAAATGCCTTTGAACAGATAGGATATACTGTATATGATAAGGTTTTAAACAGTAAAGATTTTGGAGTACCACAGAACAGGGAAAGAATTTATATAGTTGCATTTAGAAAGGATATTAACCCTGAAAACTTTGAATTTCCAGTAGGAAATAAACCTGACACATGTATACGTGACATTATGGAAGAGAAGGAAGTAAGTGTTAAATATTATCTGTCTACAACATATATAGAAACTTTAAAGAGACACAAGGCGAGACATGCAGCAAAAGGAAATGGCTTTGGCTACGAAATAAGAGATTTAGATGGAAAAGCAGGAGCTATTGTTTGTGGTGGCATGGGAAGAGAAAGAAATCTCATCATAGATGATAGACTTACAAACTTTGTACCTGTTACCCATATTAAGGGTGAAGTTAACAGAGAAGGAATTCGTAAAATGACACCTAGAGAATGGGCAAGACTGCAGGGATTCCCGGATGATTTTAAGTTGGAGTTGGCAGATACACATTTATATAAACAGTTTGGTAATAGTGTAACTGTTAATGTAATTGAAGCAATAGCAGATAAAATTAAAATGGTTCTTGATGCAGATGAAAAGGAAAAATCTGTTGTAGAAACTGTAAATATCAGGCAAACAAAGAAAGAACGCGCCGTAGGATAATTAGTAGGGGAGGTACAGTAATATGATAAAAGGCAATAAAGGTGAATGGAGTGAATTATATGTATTATTAAGACTGTTGGCATATGGCAAGATTTATGCAGCGGATGATCAGGTTAAAAAGATTGAAAATGTATATTTCCCAATTCTTAAAATAATGCGTGAGGAAGTAAAAGGAAAAAAACTTGAATATAGGATAGGAACTAATGAAGACATTGAAATCTATAATAATGATATTAAGATAAAAAGCGTTAGTAGGGAACAATTAAAAAAAGAGGCGGATTATTTATATAATGAAATAGTAAATATGAAGAGTAGATCGTTTGAGATTGAACATACAGAAAAATTTGCAAATGCTATTGAGTGTTATCGTCTTGCAGCACCATCTAGTGACAAAACAGATATTACAATGCAAATCCATGACATACATACAGGATTTGAGCCAATATGTGGGTTTAGTATTAAATCGGAATTAGGGAGTGCTCCAACACTTCTGAATGCATCAGGTGCAACAAATTTTGCATTTGAGGTCGAAGGAATTAGTGATGAACAGATGGAACAGATAAATGCACTTAATAATCCAAAGAGCAAAATAATGGATAGAATGGAACAGATTTTTTCGCTTGGAACAGTTAAGTATTCAAAACCATTAAATGAAAAATTTGCAAATAATCTAATGCTTATAGACAGTCGCATGGAAGAGATAATTGCACAGGTGCTAATTTGTTATTACCGTGATAACATAAGCGATTGTAGAGATATTATAAATAAGCTCGAAGAGGAAAATCCTCTTAGATTTCCAAAGAATGGATTTTATGAATTCAAATTCAAAAAGTTTTTATGCTCAGTTGCACTGGGTATGATGCCATCTAAGGAATGGGACGGACACGATGAAGCTAACGGAGGTTACATAATTGTATCTTCAGACGGAGATGTGTTAGCGTATCATATATATAATAGAGATTATTTTGAAAAATATTTATTGGATAATACCAAACTGGAAAGAGGTTCAACAAGCAGACATGGCTTTGCGTCTCTGTATAAGGAGGATGGCAAGATGTATATGAACCTTAATTTGCAGGTGAGATTTAAGTAGGAAAATTTTAATAAAAATTATTTTTAGGAGAACGAATGATTCAAAGGATAAAAAATATCATACTTGGATATTTAAATCTATTTGTGAAGTCAAAGGAAGAATATTGTTAAAAATTAGGATAAATGATATAATATTAATAGAGATCCTAGTACTAATTCTGTAGACATGTGTTTATAGATACTTTGACTTTAGTTCAGAGTAAGAGAAATTGTTAGTATTCTAGCAAAGATTACTGTGCCCTAGAATGCCAACATCCTAGAACACAGCAATCTTTGCCTGTGCTCTAATGTAGGGTCTCTTTTTTGAGGTAAAAATATGGTAGATTTATGGAAAGATACGGAAATAATAAAAATTGTAAATGAAATTAAGAATAAAAAGAGGGTAAATAGTTTTAAAAGCAAAATTGTACCAAAATTCATTTTTATCTGTGGAAGTCAAATAGTTGATGAAAACGGAAAAGAGTTGTCAGAAGAAGAATTAAAGAATAATATCAGATATTATATTGCAAGAACACTCAATGAACAAATGGAAATTATAGATTATGGTAAAAATGTAAAGATGGTTAACTGTGTTTTTTCGGAACATTTATACAATCAAGATTTAGCAGAAGATATTTTGTCTTTTGAAGAAGTATTAGCAGAAATAAGTGACTACATAATAATTGTTGTAGAAAGTCCAGGAACATATTGTGAATTAGGAGCTTTTGTATTGAATGATAAATTTATGAAAAAAACTATTGTGATTAATGAAGATAAACCGCAGTTTGAAAAATCATTTATAACAAGAGGTCCAATAAAGAAAGTTAGAGACAATAATCCAGAGAATGTTATTTTACATAGTGGGTTAGATAGAATAAAAATATCAACACAATTTAAAGAAAAAATGGATGAGTTGTCATACAAGGATGTTGAAATTGAAGTTAATAAAGAAAATAAGGAACAAAATTTAAAGACTTTAATATATGAATTTGCAAATATAGTAGAATTATTTCAACCAATCGAGAGTTATGAAATGATGAAACTACACAAAAAAATTTTTGGAAATAATGATGGAATAAAAAATAAGAATAAACATAAAATAAGAACTTATCAGGATGTGGTTATTCTTATGGAAAAAATGAATATAATAACAAAGAAAAAAGGAATGTATTATTTGAATGGAGAAAGTACTTTCTTTAATGTTATTGCATCTATTGATAGAAAAGAATTTAACGAACTTAGGTTAAGTTATTTATCTAGAATTTACAAATTAGCACCACAAAGGATGGAATAAGAAATGAGTGTTATATCAAGAATGAGTCAGGACTTGGGACTAGATCCACAATATTTAAGAAATATAGCAAGAAGGAACAACTTGTACAAACAATATTACATACCTAAGGGGAAAGGAAAGAGATTAATATTACAACCATCAAGAGAGTTGAAAGTAATTCAGTATTGGATGTGTAAGAATGTTTTTGAGGATTTTCCAATTTCTGAATATTGCAGTGCTTATGAAAAAGGGTGTTCAATTAAAAGAAATGCTTTATTACATTCTAAAAATAGTAATATATTACATATGGACATAAAAGATTTCTTTCCTTCAATTACCAGAAAAATGTTAATTGAATTATTTAGAAATAATTCAAACATTATTCAAGAAAAGAGTTTGTCTTTAAATGATATAGAGTACATATTAGATGTAGTATTATACAATGGAGAAAAATTAGTTATTGGTAGTGTAGCCTCGCCAGTAATATCAAATAGAATAATGTATAATTTTGACAAGGATTTATCGGGAGTGCTAAAAGAAGATGGTAAATATATATATACAAGATATGCTGATGATATAGTTATATCTTCAAGTAGATTTATAGAGTTGAATATTGTAGAAAATATTAAGAAAATTATAGAAGAACATGGTTTTTTATCTAACGATGAGAAGGTTTATTTTATGAATAGATCTTCGAAAAGACAAGTCACGGGAGTAGTACTAGACAATAATAGTAATTGTGTTGGTATTGGAACAGAGAGATATAGAAAAATTAAATCGTCAATTTATAAATATTGTGTAAAAAAAGAAGGAAATATTGAAGAAATTAGAGGAAATTTAGCGTTTGTAAAAAGTATTAATGAAAAGCAATATTTGCAGTTGAAAGAAATTTATATACGATATGATAAGGATAAAGAATTATTTAACTAGTGATAATAAGTTATAATCTTAGATTATAGTATATGATGTTTTAATTTGAAAATATTTTATTTCGTTTAAATAATAACAAATAAGGAGGTGTCGTCAAACTGTCGTCATTTCCCTGTGCAAATATAAATAATGACAGTACAGAGAACCAAAATGTACAATGAAAACAACTAAAATCAAACAAAATATACCAGATAATGATGAAATAATTCCGTGAAGGTGGTAGAACAGTAGGTTCAGGTAAGGTTGCTACAATTATCGAATAATACGATATAATGGCGAATAGCCTATAAATAAAGGGACTTAGGAGTTTTTTCCTAAGTCCTTTTTCTTTTGTGACATTAATTTGACATTATTGAGTCGAGGGTGCGGACATTTTCTTGGACTATCTAAGTGACCAATCCAAGTCTATGTCTG
>OGYH01000479.1_pt1 | contig 42713 bp, 36 predicted proteins | sample 1576511 | NCBI WGS metagenome assembly OGYH01 (sample SAMEA3541522, study PRJEB24748) | human gut metagenome | biome: human gut; feature: human-associated habitat; material: faeces | place: China | collected 2012
GTGCAGTTGATAGACTGAGCAGTGGCTGGCACTGGAATCCCGACCCACGCAATTCCAAGGGGGAGCCATGTCCCATGCAACATCGCAGACGCACGCCACAGCGACTCAAACAACGCCGCACCGTCTGCTGTACTTCTTCGTCGCCTTCGTCCTGCTCATGTTCTTCGGGCTCATCTATGCCTGGTCGCTGTTCGTCGATCCGCTGGAGGCGGAATTCGGCTGGGATCGCTCGGCCACTTCAGTGGTGTTCACGCTCTCCATCATCACCTTCTGCGCCGGCATGCTCGTAGCGGGCGCACTGGAAGAGCGCACGTCCCCGCGCACGGTCATGCTCATCACCGCCGCCTGCCTGGGACTGGGGCTTATCGCTTCGGCCTTCACCGAATCGCTGCCCTTCATTTACGCCACCTACGGCGTGTTGGTGGGAGCCGGCGTGGGCCTTGGCACCGACGTGGTCATGTCCGTCACGCTGAAATGGTTCCCCGATAAGCAAGGCCTGGCTTCTGGCGCCATGCTCATGGGCTTCGGCGGCGGCACCATGCTGCTGTCCCCCGTTGTCACTACGATGCTGGGCGCGCTCGGATGGCGCATGACCTTCGGCGCGCTGGGGGCCATTTTCGTCGTGCTGGTGGGGGCCGGCGCCTTCATCATGAAGCTGCCGACGCCGGAGTACGTGAAACCCCTGCTTGAGAAGGCGCGGCAGAACGCCACCGTGGCAGCCGTCGACATGACCGGCTCCCAAATGGTGCGCACGCCGACGTTCTGGGTGTTCATGGTGTATTTGATGCTCGTCACCTGCGGTGGTCTGGCGCTCATCAGCCAGGCAGTGCCGGCGGCTATGGAATTGCTCATGGGCGCAGGCGCAGCGGCGAGCGGGGCGGCGGCTGGCGCGGGGGCGGCTGGCGTTGGCGTCAGCGCCGCGCTGCCCGAGGCCGAGGCGCTTATGCTGGCTACCGCGGCCATGGGCAGCGTGTCAGCCATGAACGGACTCGGGCGCCTCATCAACGGATTCATCTGGGACAAGTTCGGCTATCGCGTGTGCCTCACTTGGATCGCCGTGGCCTTCGCCGCAGGCATGCTCTGCTGCGCCTTCGCCATGATGGGCGGCAACTTCCCGCTGCTCGTAGCTGGCTTCATGCTGCTCGGCCTCATGTACGGCGGCAACATGTGCTCGATGTCGGCCATGGTGGGCACGTTTTTCGGCCCGAAGTACTACGGCATCAACTACGCCATCGCCACCTGCCAGATGATCCCGGCCGCCATCGTAGGCCCGCAGATTCTCGCCCTCTCGCAAATGGGATCGGGTAGCTACCTCGGTGCCTTCTGGGTCTTCTTCGGCGTGGCCATCGCGGCCCTTATCGTTTCGCTGCTCATCAAGCCCCCGAAGGCCGCGTAGCACAACGAGCGCTTCCAAACCTGCATCGGCCGTGCGGCCAAATCCATAGGTAGATGAAGTACTCGGGAAATCTTTCCGCACTCGTTGGAGAAACCTGCCCAGCGCGCTGCCGACCCAGCTCCAACGGTGACAAAATGAGAGAGCTTCGTGCACGAAAATCGACTTATATAGACTTTTGAAACAGCGGGGAGCACATTTTGAGGCTTATATAGCGTTCTTTCTCCCTTTCCGCATCCCCGAATGTCTATATAAGTCGATTTTTGTGCACGAGAAGGCCTTGTTTTGTCACGGAAACGGCGGAGACCGTGGAAACGAAAGAGACGTGGAACAAAATAAGGCGCACCGGGGCTGCTAGCCCGGCGCGCCTTTGAGCGGCCACGTGTTTGGCGACGACGCGTTTTCAAAATCACGAGACTACGCAGTTTGCAGGCCGCGAAGCTGCGCACGCGCGAAATCGTGGGCTACGAAGTTGTGTGCGCAAAATGCCAGGTCCCCGAGACTCACCAGCTTGCGAGCTGACAAGCTCTGCAGAGAGCATCTTACCGATCCTTGTTCGAGCACAGCAGCAAGATGCCGGCCACGAGCGAGCAGAAGATGAGAGTGCATACGTCGAAGGCGACGGTGTTGGCCTTGGTGCCCTTGTAGATGCCCCAGGAGATGACCGACATGGGGATCATCCACGCCAGCGGGATGATGAGCCAGCACGAGCCCACCAGCGACAGGATGCAGAAGATGAACGCCACAAGGCGCAGATTGCGGTCGGTGTCGGTCATGGGGTACAGGGCCGCCGGAGCTGCCGGGGCCACGGGCTGGGCGTACACCTGCTGGTAGGCCGGCTGCGGCTGCTCGTAGGTGGCCTGGTAGGGCTGCTGGTAGGCTTGCTGAGCCTGATAGGGGTCATAGCCCTGGCCGGCGCCGTAGGGTTGCTGCGCCTGGGCCTGGTAGGGGTCGTAAGCCTGCTGAGCGGTTTGGTCGGCGTCGTAGGACTGCGCGGCCTGGCCCTGCGCGTTGTCGAAAGCCTGGGCCGGATCGGGCGCAGCGGGCGGCTCGGGCATGGTGCTGAAGGAATTCTGCTGGTCAGTCATGGGAGATACCTCCTGTTTCGAAATGTCATGCTGCCAGTATAGCCCCTTCTCCGCCCCCACACCTTACGAATCGGCTTTCATTGTCGTAAGGGAATAAGCCTCCTATACTTCCGCATGCCTCATATCTGGCAAGTTTCTCAAGATTTTCGACGCCATAGCTCGCATAAGACTCCGGAACACGCTGCATAAAACCAAAATCAAGCAGTTTGCAGCCCATTCTCGCCCCACGGACGAGCAATCACGACAGAGCGCGTCGAAAACCTCGAAAAACTTGCCACTTTTTTGCTCTCGAATATGCAAGGGGTCCGCCAGGTTAAGAGTCCCTGCCCTCTTTGCGAAAGCTTGTTTTAGACTTCAAAGGCGGCGAGGATGGCTTCGCGGGCGGCGTCGTTGGGCTTGATGCGGCGGCGGTCGGGCCACGCTTCGGCGAGAAGGGCCTCGGCATCATCGAGCAGATAGTCGCGCACGACGACGAGGGCATGGGGAAAGGCCGCCGTGGGGCCTTGGGCGAGCAGGGCCATGGCCGAGGTGAGGCCACCGCCACGCCAGATTTCCAAACGGCCCAGCTCGTCTACGATGAGGAGGCCGGGGGCGCGGGAGGGATCCTTCGACTCCGCGCCTTCGGCACTCCGCCCGGAATGCGACTTGGCATCGGTGGGCACCGCCACGCTGGCGCGCACGGCAAGCTCATCAAAGTGGGCGTTCACGCGAGCGATTGCCTCATCGTCTATGTGCCAGGCCAACTCCGCCTTCGCCGCTTGGCTCTCTTCATCGAAGGTGCCGTCGGCTCGGGCCAAGTCACCCCGACGGGCGAAAGGGATGCGCTCGCCGCTGGGCAGAAGCACGTTGTCGATGCCCAGCTTCTCGAAGCCGTTCGCATCGGCATGCTCGCCTTCTGAAGGCACCCACTGACCCGGCGCCAGCACGCCGACGCAGGACACCCCGCAATCGGCCAGCTCCGTCACCAGCGATTCCAGCCAGCGCGTCTTCCCAATCTGCACCTCGCCCGTTAAGAGAAACAGCATTCGAACCTCTTCCATTAGCGCATCGCGCACGACCGCACCATCACCGTCTCCGCTGTGCCGCTCCTAGACGATCCTCTGCACGAAACGCCCCCTACGCCTCCGGGTTGCACAGGGCGGCCATCGTGAGGGCCTCGCCGAAGAACTGACCAGCACCGTTCTTCACGGCAAAGCGGGCCTTCTCGGGGTCGGCGACCACGCTACCGGCCAGCATATCCACGCCCCAACGGAATAGGAACGGCGCCATGATCACGCTTGGCCCGACGAACACCGTCGTGGCGTTCGCGGCCAAATCCAACAGGCGCGGAGCCGTCTTGTTGATGAGGGTCACACCAGTCATGAACAAGTAGTCGGCGCCGGGGATCACGTACTCGCAAGCCGGATCGGGCACGTCACCCGCCTGGGAGCACTTGCGCTCGAGCACCGTCAGGCGCGCGTACTCCTCGATGCGTTCCACATGGGGGAAGTGCCCCACCACAACCACACGCGCATCCCCGCCGGCGGCGCTGATCTGCGGGCGGTACATTTCGAAAGCGTCCATCTTGCGAATAGTACCGTCGGGCACCTCCACCGCCGCATCGTAGGTGCACCCCAACGGATCCAGCAGCGCCCGCTGGGAGTACCAGGCGTTCAGCGCCGCCACGCCCAGGCTCGCCTCCTCGAAGCACCACGATTTGGAAAGCTCCGCCACCTCGCGCAGGGACATCCCGCGCAGGTCGCCCGCGTAGCCGCGACGCGCGCCGCCGGTGGTGGTGAAACTCACCCCCATGCCACTGTCGGCTTCCACATAGGACCAGTGGGTGCCCAGGCAATAGTCACGCACCACGACGTCCTCGGGAATACCGGCGATCAGGTGGTTGTACAGCCTCCAGGGCGTATTCGGCTCGTTTGTGCCCGGGAATGCAATGGCCCCCGTCGCAGCCCCCTTCGTGCAGCAGTCTTTCTCGGCGCAACCCATGGCTTTAGTCCTTCCTCAGATGATGGCGACCCGACATTCCGGGCGCTTTTGCTCAGTACTCATCCTACCGAATTGTTCTCTCTTGTAAATCATTTTACTTTATGAATAATTCTCTCTTGTAAATCATTCATGAGTGAGAATATAATAGATGCCATGCAAACGAGCACTGCAAAATCCACGCTTCATTCGGCCGCCTCCCAGAGGGCCCGATTTGTCGTGCTGGCCCTTGCCCTCATCCTCGTTGGCGCCGCCGCGATCTCCCTTTTGCTGGGCCGCTACCCCATTGATCCGGCTCAAGCCGTGGCCATGCTCGTCAGCAAAATCGTTCCGGTTGATCCCATCTGGACCGAGCAGCAGGCGACGCTCTTCTTCAACGTACGGCTGCCGCGCATTCTGCTGGCCCTCATGGTGGGATGCTGCCTGGCCTGCGCCGGCGCCGCCTACCAGGGCACCTTCCAAAATCCGCTCGTCTCCCCCGACATTTTGGGCGCAAGCCAGGGCGCCGCATTCGGCGCAGCCGTCGCCATTCTTCTGGGCGTAAGTTCCTTCACGACGTCCCTTTTCGCGTTCGGGTTCTCCCTGTTCACCGTGCTCTTGGTGCTGCTTATCAGTTCGCGGGCCCGCGGCAACCACATGATGGTGGTCGTGCTCGCCGGCGTCATGGTGTCGTCGCTGTTCCAAGCCGGCGTCTCCTACGCCAAACTGGTGGCCGACCCCACCGATGAGCTCGCCGACATCACCTACTGGCTCATGGGATCGCTCACCGGCGCGAACATGCGCGACATCGCCATGGTGTTCCCTATCATGCTCATCGGCTGCGCCACGCTGTTCGCCCTGCGCTGGCGCATTAACATCCTCACCATGGGAGATGACGAGGCCGCCACCATGGGCGTGAACGCCCGGCGTACCCGCATCGTCGTCATCGTCGCCGCCACGCTCGTCACCGCCGCGAGCGTCTGCGTCACGGGCATGATCGGCTGGGTGGGCCTCGTCATTCCGCATCTGTGCCGCATGCTCGTTGGCGCCGACTATCGTCGCCTCATTCCCGCATCCATGCTCATGGGCGCCAGTTTCCTGCTCATCGTGGACGACGTCGCCCGCCTTGCCACCACCGCCGAAATCCCCATCGGCATCCTCACCGCTTTCGTGGGCGCGCCGTTCTTTCTGTACCTCATCACGCGGAAGAAGAAGCTATGAGCATCGACGTAGCGCACTTGAGCTTCTCCTACGGAAGTCGCGAGATTCTGCACGACCTTTCGTTCTCCATTCCCGATGGGTGCCTCGTGAATGTGCTCGGGCCCAACGGCGTGGGCAAGTCCACCCTGTTCCGCTGCATCCTGGGGCTTTCCCCGCACTATAGCGGCACGATTCTGGTGAACGGGAAGGATCTGCGTGCGCTTTCAGTGCGCGAGCGCGCCCGCGAGATCTCCTACATTCCCCAGTCGCACGCACCGGTGTACGACTACGAAGTGGTCGACGTGGTGCTCATGGCCACGGGCAACGACCTGAAGATGCTCGCCACGCCCGGGGAAGCCCAGCTGCAGCGTGCCCACGAGGCGTTGGCCCGCATCGGCATCGAGCACTTGGCCCATCGCACCTACACGCAAATCTCCGGCGGCGAGCAGCAGCTCGTGCTCATCGCGCGGGCACTCGCGCAAAACGCGCGCACCATCATCATGGACGAGCCCACAAGCGCGCTCGATTACGGCAACACCATGCGCGTGCTCTCCTGCGTGCGGCAACTCGCCCGCGAGGGGCTCTCCATCGTGCAATCGACCCACAACCCCGATCACGCCTTCCTGTATTCGGACGCCACTATGGTGCTTTCCAAAGGCGGACTTAAGGCATTCGGCAACCCCCACGATGTCATCACCTCCGAGCTCATCAGCGAGCTGTACGACATCGAGGTGGAGGTCAATTCCCTTTATGGCGACAAGGTGCGCGTCTGCGTGCCCGTGCGCGAGATAGAACGTTCCTGACTTGGGAGGAAAGGAAAACTGCATGTTGAAACCTACGAGGAACAAACGCCGCATCGCGGCTCTGACCGGGGCGCTCGCCCTGTCCGCCTGCTTGGCCCTGGGACTTGCCGGATGCGCCGGCAACGAGGGCGACGGCACCGGCGAGCCCGCCGCACCGGCCACCGAGCAGGAGGCGAACGCCGACGCCGAGGCCGCTGCCGAGGCCGAAAGCGGCACCATCACCTTCACCGACGACCTGGGCCGCACCGTGGAGTTGCCGGCTCAGATCGACAAGATCTGCCCGTCGGGCTTCACCGCCCAGCAGGTGCTGCTCACCATGGCCCCCGACAAAATGGTGGGCCTGGCCCAGGAGCTCAACGACGACCAGCTAAAGATCTTCGGTGAAAAGTTCGCCGACTATCCGGTGTTCGGCGCGGTGCTCGGCGCCAAGGACGACCTGAACCGCGAAGCCGTGGCCGCCGCCGCGCCCCAGGTCATTATCGACACCGGCGAGGCGAAGAAGGGCGCCAAGGAGGACTTGGACGCGCTTCAGGAGCAGCTGGGCATTCCGGTCATCTTCATCGAGGCGAAGCTGTCCGATTACGGCGCGGCCTACGAGCGCCTGGGCGAGCTCCTGAGCATGGAAGAACGCGGCAGCGAGCTGTCCACCTACTGCACCGACGTGTACAACAAGACCGTCACCACCATGGAGAACATCCCCGAGAACGAGCGCGTGCGCATGGCCTACCTGCTGGGCGACAATGGCCTGAACGCCATCGCCAAGACCTCGTTCCAGGCGGCCGTGGTGGACATGGTGGCCGACAACGTCGTCGTGGTCGACGACGTGTCCGGCAAGGGCAACGGCAACGAGATCAGCCTCGAGCAGATCGCGTTGTGGAACCCCGACCTCATTGTGTTCCAAACGGGCAGCATTTACGACACCGTGGGCGACGACCCGGCGTGGGCCGGCATTGCCGCCATCGGCTCCGGCAACTACTACCAGGTGCCCAACGTGCCCTACTGCTGGCTGAACAACCCGCCCACCGTTAACCAACTCATGGGTCTGCAGTGGCTGCCGCGCCTTCTGTACCCCGATGCCTTCGACGACTCCATCGAGGACGTGACCCGCGCGTACTTCCACACCATGTACAACTACGACCTCACCGACGCCGAGCTCGCCGACCTCATCAAGGACGCCGTTCCGAAGGCGTAAGGAGCTCAACTCGCTGCCACGTTGAGGGGTCCCGAGCCGCGTGAGCTCGGGACCCCTCATGGGATTGCGCACGTGATGTGCTGGATGAACAGGCATCGGCAATGCGCTCGATGCTCGACGCTCGACCGCCTCTAGCGAAGGTTAAGCAATCTGCGACATCCCCTCGGCAATGGCATCGTCAGCCTTCTGGAGCTGCTCGACGCTCTTGCTGAAGCTCATGGCAGCCATGGAACCGTCAGTGGGACGCATCGCAGTACCCTGATACAGGAAATACACGTTAGCGAGGTTGTAGGCATCCTTGGCAGCCTGCAGCTTCGCCTCATCGGCATTGCCAGCGGCCACAGCGTCGGCCAGCTTGGCATGGAACTCATCCAGCTTGGTCTTAGTAGCCTGCTGGATCTGCGCGAGCTCGTCCATCTTTCCCTTGACGAACGCAACCATGGCGTCAGCATCTTCAATACCCTGGCTCTTGTGGCACGTGAGACACTTTTCCAGCGCCGCCGGGTTCTCGAGCGGCGATTGCGTCATGTTGTGATATGTATAGGTGGTGCCGCCAGAGGCCTCGATCTGGGGCATATGGCAATCCGTGCAAGTGAGGCCCATCTTCTGGTGGTTGCTGTCTTGGAAGAGCTCCACTTCGGTACAGGCATCCGTTAGATATAGCACCGTATCAATCTCGGGATCAAGCATGGGGACCCCTACCATGCCGGCGCAGATCGTTGTTTCAGTGACAGGATTCGCCTCGTAGTACTCCTTCATGGCACGAAGCATCTCTTCGGGCTCGAAGCCATACTTGTATTGGTCGATCCCTTTGTTCGCGTCCTCAAGATAGGCCGCACCCGGGAACATGGCGTGGCACTGGCCGCATACATAGTCCTCAGCAGGGAACAGTGCCTTAGCGCTCGTGGAAGTAGCGTCGCCGTAGGCGTTGCCGCCCTCTACGTTGCCTTCGCCAGGATCACCTACATGGCAATTGGTGCAATTGGACCATTCCATCTCGTAGTCAGAGGCGTTTTTGTCAAGAATCACCGCGCCCTGTTCGTTATAAATAGTTTGGAAGTCTTCGCGGGCATGGCAAGCGGCGCAAGCCACTGCCGCGTCCTCTCCTCCAAAAGCCTGCTGGCTCGCCCCCGCAAAGGCGTCATAGGTGTGAGACATCTTCGCTTCCATGTAGGTGTTTCCCTCATTGGGATAAGCGGCTACCCATTCGGCAAGCGTCTTTTTGGCCACCTTCTCGGGAGCAGCAGTTTCTTGCCCTGGCTGCTCTTGCTGAACCGGTTCCTGAGCAGCGCCTGTATCCGCCGTCTGAGTCTGGGCCGCACAGCCAAGACAGCCGACCAGCGCTACGGCCGCCACCACCGTACCGGCAAGGGCGATCTTTCTCGGTTTCATGGTTTTCATCGCTTCCTCCTCTCATCGGTCATTCGAACGATGCAACCTTCCAACCTTCTGGGGCCATGTTAGAGGAGATCCGATCGCAGACGGACACTATTGCGCTTTCGCAACGGTCTTCCTCTCCCTATCGCAACCTTTGCGCAAGCCATCGACGCAGCTACTCCTCAAACTCGTCTCGCTCCTCGCCCCCTTCGTCGGTCAGCCGGTAACCGCAATGCCATACTGTCTGTACGTAGCGCGGCTCACTCGGGTCTGGTTCCAATTTGGCTCGAATGCGTCGTATATATACAGAAATAGCAATAGCCGAGTCTAGGTACTCCTCACCCCAAATCTCCTCGATAAGGTCACGCTTGCTGTACACCTCGCCCGGATGCGATGCCAGTACGGCCATGATCCGCGATTCCTTAGGGGTAAGCTCGATCCGCTTGCCCGCCAGGCGCACATTTCCGGTGCGCACGTTCACTTCCAAGTCTCCCACTCGGTACAACTCGCGCTGAGGCGCGGATGTCACGGCTTCCGCCGCAATTTGCGCGCGACGCAAAAGCGCTCCCACCCGCAGTCGCAGCTCTTCTCCACTGAAGGGCTTTACCAGGTAATCGTCCCCGCCAATGCCGTAGCCGATGCGCTTATCCACAATGTCGCCCTTAGCCGTGAGAAAGAGCACCGGAGTAATGCGATCGCGCTCGCGGATGCGCTCGCACACCTGAAAGCCATCGAGCACTGGCATCATCACGTCGAGGATAATCAAATCAGGCTGACTATCTCGAAACAGACGCAGCGCCTCCTGACCATTCGTCGCACGTAAGCAGCGATGGCCGTCCTTGGCAAGCATCTTCTCAATAGCGCTGCTCGAGCTGCTATCGTCATCAGCAATGAGGATCAGCGCATCACGACGACTCATGATTTCCCCCTTCACGGAAAGACAACGAATCAACGGACGACTCCGAGAGCAAACTCTTCCCGCCGTCGATGCCTTCGATATCTTCGATTTCATCAGGAATGGCCGGCAAGGGCAGCTCAACAGTAAAGCAACTGCCCTTCCCTTCTGCGCTCTTCACAGAGACGTCGCCGCCCATCATGGCAGAGAAATTGCGCACGATAGACAGACCGAGGCCCGTACCCCCCTCGCTCGTTGTTTCCGAATGGGGGGCGCTTACGAAGCGATCGAAGACGTGATCGAGCTGCTCGGCGGGAATGCCGCAGCCGTTGTCGCGCACGCAAACGACGAACCGTCCTTCCCGATAGGCGAGCCGTAACTCAACCCAACCACCCGACTCGGTGAACCGCAGCGCATTGTTCACCAAATTCACGACGATGCGACGCAGCACCTCCTCATCGCCTAAAAGCAGCGGCGTATCAGGACGCACCGTCACCTTAAGCGATACGCCCTTCTTCTTAGCCAGCGGTCCCATGGTGGCTCTCACCTGACTGGCCAAGTCGTACACATCGAACTCGTCTTGGGCGAGACTGAGCGTGCCCGCCTCCAGCTTGGCCGCATCCAGCACGTTGTCGATCATCGCCAACAACACACGAGCGTTCGTTTCCACCTCATTCACTAACACGCGACTTTCCGGCGAGTCGTCGGGCACGCGCTCTTTCCACAACTCCGTGAAAGCAAGGATGGACGACAGCGGCGTTTTCAGCTCGTGGGTGATAATGGTAAGGAAGTTCGATTGGTCCTCGGCCTCATGACGCAGCTTCTTGTTCTCATCAACAATGGGGGCGGTAATCCAGGTACGCAGGCCCAAGGCAAGAATCAACGTAACCGATCCCATGAGCACGCAGAAAAACACCACGGTACTGGCCAGGTCGGCCTTTGCGTCGGCAATAATGGAATCCATGGGCATGACAATGGATACCGCGCCGGCCACATCTCCCTCGGTCATGCCCTCTTTCGCATAACCTGTAACGTCCTCCTCGCCCGCCGGATCGCCATGGCACGGCAGACATCCCTCCTCCACTTCAAGCAGGCCCACATAGCGGAAGACCGAGCTATCTCCTTGATGCTCAAGCCCGTAGTACTCTTCAACGACGCCCTCCTCGAAGACGGCAAGCGCCTTGCGCTCGAAGCTATCAGGGGCATCTTCGGTGTTACGGGGGCTTTCGCGAATATAGCGAATCGAATAGGCAGATCCTGCAGAGAAACGCTTGGCGATATCCTTGGCCGCCACTGCGCAATAGACCCCCGAGGTTTCGCCCGTCGCACGATTGATCTGCGGCTGGACGGCATCGATATAGTCCCAGGCAGCCCCGATCTCAGCCGATAGCACACGGGCTTCAGCGAGAGCGCGCCGCTCGTTCTCAACGCTTTGGGCGTGGTGGGACCAGGCAAGGTACACGCACAATACAAGTACGCTTACCACACCGGCAAGCAGAAAGAACTTCTTCGCAAGGCGGCGCCGCTCCAACCCAACCCCCTCTCATGGACTGACCACCATTCCATTGTAGCGATTCGGTCTTCGCGTTGCGCCCTGGCAACGGTTGCAAAATCGCAATGGTCGAGCATAGGGCCGAAGTCGCCAGCCGGAAATCGGCAGGGTTGTCGCAAGATGCCAGGGTCTAGCACCATGCGCCAAGCACATTTTGCGCGCCTACACAGCAATAACTCTTTTGGGATGCTAGAAGCGGATTTGCAGCGACGATATCATACGAGACGCCGTCGTTCTGAATAGAGGCATCGACCGTCGAGACGCCATCTATAGCGCATAAGTAGAGATTGCCACCCTCGAAGGAAAGGTTCTTCCGCAAGCTGATTTCGTAGCGCAAGGGACTCTCGCATAGTTGAGGAGCGTGCACGTGTTTGGCAGGCTCCAAGGCAAAGCGGGCGATAACCTTGTCCTTTTCCCTTCCTGAAGCGCGACCGAGAGCCTCCGCCTCATCGAACATATCGCGAGACAACGCATTGAGAACCATCACGCCTTCACGTTCGAAGTTCCGTTTTACCGTCTTGTCGCCATCCATACATAGCACAACCCCGAGCCCATCGTCCCAATAGAAGTTCACCCAGCTGACAAGGGCAAGATGAGGCGACTCGTTCTCGCTGTAGGTGCCCGCAGCAAAGAGCATCATGGGATGCGGAATGAACTGGTTCACGGCAAAAGTAGTGACATCCATAGAGATCTCTTCTCATACGAATCGGCGCCTTCAATGACGCCGGCTTCTCATACATTGCGTCTATGCATTGGACTGACTTTCGCGGAGAGGGAAGGCCGAGCGAAAGCCAGTCCGATGTCTTCTCTCGATAAAACAGTCTACAGCTTTACCACCGTAGGCGCATTGCCGGTCATATCAGCAATGGTCGCCTCGCCATCAGTCAGGTAAAACACTTCGAAAATGGGATTGTCCGCCGTCTGGTACTGGTCTTTCAGCAGAGGGATATTCATGCAGGCCTCCTTCACAGCACGATTGTCTTCGAACACCGCTTTCCCTCCCAAGCGGATCCACTGAAAGTCGGGAGCAGACGTGCACACTTCAACGTACGGATTCTCCTGCATCTCGGCAAACACGGTCTTCTGATTGTTGGTACCGAACCACAGCTTTCCTCCACGCTCCATCAAGAACATGAAGGGGCGGCACTTCGCCTTCCCATCGGCACCAACCGTGGCCAGATACTGGACGGGGTTTGCGGTAAAGAACTCGACGATTTCTTGCATGGCTCGCTCTCTTTCTCTCGGTTGCGATCTACCGGGAAAACTATATAATGAGTTACAGCCTTATGGAAAGTAGGAACATCTTTGTAATATAGTTTCATTTTGAATCTATTAAGGTAAGGAGAGTTAAATGGCAGCATCTTCCACCTATTCTCTTCCTCGGTGCCCCGTTGAAGTGACTCTTTCGCTCATCAGCAGCCGCTGGGTGGTGCTTATTTTGCGGGAACTTATCTACGGGACGCGACGCTTCGGGCAGATTCGCAAGGCGCTCGGCGGCGTATCGACCAAGGTACTCACACAGAACTTGCGAACCATGGAGGAGAACGGACTGCTCACCCGCGAGACCTTTGCCGAAGTGCCTCCGCGCGTAGAGTACACCCTTACCGATTTGGGTCAAAGCCTGAGACCGGTGCTGTTCTCAATGGTGGAGTGGGGCTCTCAGTATGCGCAATTGCGCGAGCACCGACGCTCGGTGCGCTGCGATACCGGCGAGGTGCTCATCGTACGCCGCAACGGCGATGCCTACGTTGCTTTAAACGAAGAAGGTAATGAAGTAGCACGCATCGTTCCAACAGATGCCGTATGGGCAGTTGAGATTAACGACCCGTATCGGGCGCATGTAGACGAAGCGGCTTTCATCGCCGCCGCTGAGGTCCTCGGGCAAGACTAGCCTCTCGGAATGCATGACATTCTAATCGATTCGCAGCGCCCATCGAGGGCAGTTGCTCAATAATTAGGATGCTCGCTGATGCGCCAGGCCGCACTTTCAGGTTGTGTAGATCCGAGGTTACTGATCGTCTACGGCAACTCCTCGCCCAAAAGGAAATTGAAGAGATTCAAATGGGGCACCCCGTCTTGCCCGCATCCGATGAAAGCCGCATCGGAGCACGCCCCCTACTCATCCGGGGAAAGCGTGACCTCATCGTAGACAAGGCCGCGCTCCTTTTCCAGATAACACAAGACTTCCGAGGCCGTCATGGCTTTGACCGGGCTCTTTGCCGCCAGCTCGTTATCGCGCGTAACAAGATAGTCAGCTCCGACACGAGAGGCCGAATGGGCGATGAAATAGTCCTCTATGTCATGCCAATCAGACGTGAGCGCCGGCTTCAAGCAGGAAGTAATCAGAGGAATATCAACCGCACAAGAGCGGAACGCCCCGCAGCAAGATACCCGAAAACCCCTCATTCTTGTAACGTGTCACGCGACATGTTACACTATTGCGAGGAGGTGGGAGATGATAAAGACGTTCGCCGATTCCGACACACGGGCGCTGTTCGAAACGGGACAGAGCAAAAGGCTTCCTGCCGACATCGTTCGCCGGGCGCTGCGAAAGCTGGAGTACGTCGACAACGCGGTCTTGCTGACCGATCTTCGACTTCCGCCGGGCAACCGGCTGCACGCCCTGAAGGGCGATCGCGCCGGCCAGTTCTCGATTTCCATCAACGACCAATGGCGCATTTGCTTCAGGTTCGAACCCGAAGGAGTCTACGATGTCGAGATATGCGACTACCATTGAGGCCGCTTGCGAGGGAGATGCTATGAACGATGACATGATTATGGTGTCGCGCGAGCCCGTGCACCCGGGCGAGTTTTTGCGCGAGGATTATATGCCGGAGCTGGGACTGACGGTGGCGACGCTGGCGAAGCGGCTGGGCGTATCGCGGCAGACCGTCAACGACATCGTGCGCGAGAAGCGGGGCCTGAGCCCGGAGATGTGCCTTCGCCTGGGACGCCTGTTCGGCACAACGCCCCAGTTCTGGATGAACATGCAGTCGAAGGTGGACATCTGGGACTCTCTGGCGCTGCACGAGGACGAGGTCATGGCCATCGAGCCCATCGAGATAGCCGCCATCGCCTAAGCCGAACTCGCCGACCTCATCAAGAACGGTGTTCCGAAGGCGTAGAACAATCACCGGAAACTCGGGAGATCGATCCCGTAGGGGCTGACCTTGGTCAGCCCTCCTCAGGCAAGTCAATCTCACTTGAGGAGGGGCGACCAAGGTCGCCCCCTACAGGATCTTCCAACAGCCGAGGTCGCCCCTATCCTCCAATGGCCGAGGTCGCATTCTGCGGAGGGCGAATTCGTGAGGTTCCCCCCGAGGGAAACTTACCCCAGAAGCGCCGTCACCTTCCCGAGCAAAGGCTCGAAGGAGACGCCGCGGTCTTCGAAGTTGGGCTGCTTGGCGGAGATGAGCATGGCGTCGGCCGTGAAGTCGGCGGCGAAGGCCGTCGCCTCGGCCAAGTCGCGTCCGGCCATCACCGCAGCGAGCAGGGTGCTGGCGAACACGTCGCCCGTGCCGTGCAGCATGTAGGGCAGCTTGGCGTTGGTGGTTTCCGTGAAGTCGATGGCGTCGCCCCACACGTAGTTGTGGATGAGGCCGTCGCCGTGTTCGATGCCCTTCAGCACCACGTTCTTCGCGCCGCGCTCGCGCAGCTCCAGGATCATCTCGCGCACCGTGGGCTCGTCCACGTCGGCGCCCTGCCACTCGCGGCCCAAGATGATAGCCGCCTCGGTGAGGTTGGGCGTGAGGATGTCGGCGCCGTTGGCCAGCGTCCCCATGGCTTCCACGAGCTCCGGCGTGTAGGTGGGGTACACCTTGCCGTGATCGGCCATGACCGGATCCACTACGCGCAGGGCCTTCGGGTAGGTCTCCCACACCTGCTTGATGATATCGACCTGCTCGGGGGCACCGAGGAACCCGGAATACACCGCGTCCAATTCCACGCCAATACCTGCCCAGGCAGCCAGATAATCGCCCAGGATATCGGTGGTATCGTGCATGTACCAGCCGGGGAAGGCGGTGTGGCTGGAGAACAGGCCCGTGGGCACGGGGCACACGTCGCAGCCAGCGGCGGACAGCACCGGGATGGCCACACCGAGCGAGCACTTGCCGTAGCCGCACAAGTCGTGGATGGCGGCCACGCGGGGGATGTAGGCATCTTCGCGTTCGTAGAGGTTTGTCATAAGGTTCCCTTCGAAATCGGCCGACCGCGCGGGCCGGCAAGGGGCGTTCGCTGAATCGTTCCCCATTCTAGTCCTCTTGCAGGCGCACGGCCCTCGGTTTTTCCGATAGACGTCCTAGCGGTTCTCGATGGCGCCGATGTTCTTCAGAGCAATCTCGATGCGACCGTCGGGGGTGCTGAAGAACTCGATGAAATCGGAGTTCTCGCCGTATTCGGCCGGGAAGGTGAGTTCGATGCCCGTGTCGGTGCGAATCTTGTGGCTCTTGGTGACCCGCTTGGCCACGGCCTTCTCCACCACGACGCGCTCGGGCAGGGCGCCCTCTTCCACGGCGCGATCGAAGCGCTCGGCGACGCGGGGCTGGTCGGCGAACACCTCGCGGCCCAGCTCGCGGGCGTCCACCTCGTCGGACTCCTCGGCGTTTACGGCCACGTAGGCCTTCGCCCGCGAAAGCGCCACCGCCGTGTTGGCGCCGAACTCCTCAGCGACCTCTTCCACCACGGTGGTCACCGCTTCCAGCACTTCGCGACTCGAGGCCTCCATGGAGCACTGCAGAAGGCCGTCGGGGATGATCCAGCGCTTCTCACCAGCGATTTCGCGCTCCTTGTCCACGAACCACACGGCCATGTCGTCGGCGGAGATGAGCGCGAACGACGCCACCTTCTGAGACGGGTTCGGCAGAATGGCGTGGTGCCGCGCGATGGTGGTGGCGGTGTCACCGAAGTCGTTGCTGCCCACCTCGTGCATATAGGCCTGTCGGCTCTCTAGCAGGATGATCGCGAAATAGCGCGGGCCGCGGGCCTTGTAGGCGGCCTCGGCCTCCTCGTCGGTCATCTCGCGCACCGTCTGATCGGCGTCGCCTTCGAAATCGACGACGAGCAGGTCGGTCGAGGGCGTCTTCTCCATGCGCGACAGCTCGCCGACGATGAACTCGCCGATCTGCTGGGACAGCCCCACGAAATCGCGCTCGCCGCGGAAATAGGCGCGCAACTCCTCGGCGAACAGGCTGTTCTCTGCGAAGGTGCCGCGCTTGCTGTCCAGGTTGCCCAGCGCACGCTTGGCCTGGGACGTGACGTAGCGCTTGGCGGCCTTGTTTCCGAGGTCCGTGGGCGCCTGCGCGAACACATTCACGCAGGACACGAAATCGAACACATGCAGAATGGCGTTGTTGATGTTCACAGGACTCCTTTACTTCTGCGGCTCAAGCCACACATTCAAATCGACATCGGTGGGAATGCCGGGGACGGTGCCGGCGTTGGTGTACTGCCAAATGGCGAAGTCGAGCGGCGCGGTGGGAGCTTCCACATCGTACTCGGCCAGCCACACCGGATAGGCGGCGCGCAGCTCGGGCGCGAGACGCAGCAAGTCGCGCTGGTTTCCGTAGAGCACGGGCGCGTAGCCGGCCGCGGCGATGACCTCGCAGAACGCGCGGGCATTGGCGGTCAGCTGCTCGCTGGAGAGGTTGTTGGCCCGGGCGCCTTCGATTTCCACAGGCTCGTGGTCGTAGGCGACGTAGGCGAAAGTGGCGCCCGCGGCCTCGGTTTCGCGCAGGTTGTCCAGGGCGAACTGGGCTTCCTCGCGGGCCTCGTCCTCGGTCAGCGCCTGGGAGAAGAAATAGGCGCTCACCTGGATGCCCACCTCCCCGGCGCGAACGGCATTCTGGAAGAAGAACTCGTCGGCGGAAAGCGCGCCTTCGGTAGCACCTCGGTTGCCGATGCGGGCGAAAGCGAACTGCACGCCGGCGTCGGCCACAGCCGCCCAGTCGATGTCGTTGCCCTGGTGCTCCGACACATCGATGCCCCAGCGCGAACAGAGCGCATCGTTTTCGTAGTACGCCAGCTTCTCGCCGTCGCGCACGAGGCCGGACCAATCGTAGGGACTCACGTAGGGCTCGATGGCGGCCACCTCCGCCGACTTAGAGGCCGACCCGCAACCGACGAGCAGCCCCGCCGCCGCACACGCCACTGCGCACGCCGCACTGGCCACGAAGCGCCGCCGTGTCAGCGTCGCGATCCGGGGCGCCCGCAGCCCATCTATGTTGCGGCCATTCAATATCATGAGCAGTATTGTACGGCAGCGAGAACCTACTTCCGCAAGTTCCCAAACAACCCCCGCAAAAGTTGCCGGCTCGTCTCGCGCCCGATCTGGCCGATGACGGAGCTGACCGTTTTCATGGCCTGCTCGCGTTGTTTCTCGGCAGCTCGAGCGGCGCGCTCGGCTTCTTTCTCGGCCGCTTTCTGGGCACGCTCAGCCTCTCTTTCGGCAGCCTTGGCAGCACGCTCTTCTTCCTTGGCCGCAGCTTTCGCGGCCCGATCGGCCTCGGCGGCCTTCTGCTTCTCGAATTCGGCGCGCTCCTTTTCCAGCTGGGCGCGCTCGGCAGCCAGCGCGTCGGCCTCGGCAGCGGCGCTCTTCTCGGCGGCAAGCTTCTCGTAGGCGCTCTCGCGGTCGATGGCCTCGCCGTACTTCTCCACCAGATGCGCCTGGGCCACGCCGATCGCCTCCAGCGTCGCCGCATCGGCAGCGGCCATGCGGCACTCCGGCGGCAGCACGCGCGCCCGTTCCACAATGCTCGGCTGGCCATCCTCATTCAGCAGCGACACGAGCGCCTCGCCGGTGCCCAGTTCCAGCAATGCCTCGGCGGAATCGAAGGCCGGATTCTCGCGGAAGGCCGCCGCTGCCGCGCGCACCGCCTTCTGCTCGGCGGGCGTGTAGGCGCGCAGCCCGTGCTGGATGCGGTTGGAAAGCTGCGCGAGCACCTCATCGGGAATGTCGGCGGGCGACTGGCTGACGAAGTAGACGCCGACGCCCTTGGAACGGATGAGCTTCACGGTCTGCACGATTTTGTCGGTCAGCTCCTTGGGCATGTCGTCGAACAACAGATGCGCCTCGTCGAAGAAGAACACGAGCTTGGGTTTGGGAAGGTCGCCGGCCTCGGGCAGAAGTTCGTAGATTTCGCTGAGCATCCACAGCAGAAACATGGTGTACACCTGGGGCGATGCCATGAGTTTCGCGGCGTTCAGGATGTTCACGGTACCCTGGCCCGCATCGTCGGTCACGAGCCAATCAGTGATATCCAGCGCCGGTTCGCCGAAGAAGATGTCGCCGCCCGCATCTTCCAGGGTGAGCAGCGCGCGTTGAATGGCGCCAACCGACTGTGACGACACGCGGCCGTAAAGCGTTTCCACCTCGCTGGCATGCTCGGAGAGATAGCCGAGCATGGCGCGCAGATCCTTCAGATCGATGAGCAGCATGCCGTTATCGTCGGCCATGCGGAAGGCGATGGCCAGCACGCCGCGCTGCACGTCGGTGAGCCCCAGAAGCCGCGCCAGCAAGTCGGGCCCCATGTCAGATATGGTGATGCGCACGGGCACGCCGTCGCCGCCGAGCATATCCCACAGGCGCACGTCGCAACCCCGAGGCTCCCAGCCTGCGGCGCCCAGAGCGGCTGCGCGCTCGCGCACCTTCTCGGTGTCGTCGCCGGGTTGGGCCATGCCAGTGACGTCGCCCTTCACGTCAGCCATGAACACAGGCACGCCGGCCTGGGCGAACCCTTCGGCCAGCACCTTCATGGTGACGGTCTTGCCCGTGCCCGAGGCCCCTGCAATGAGTCCATGGCGGTTCGCCTGGTTCAGCAGCAGATAGCAGGGATTCTCGCCCTGTGCCACCTTGATTTTGTCGCCTTCGAGCATGGGTGCCTCCTCGGTAGTCGGAGCGAACGTTGCCCCCATGGTACGGGAACGCCCCCGCCGCCCGGCCGCCTCGCACCAACCCGTTGGCATACCGTAGGCTTGCCAGCTAGGCGGCCTCGCCCGGAAGGTCACGTCCGCTGCCAGGCTAGTTGGTCTCGCCAGTGAGCCCACGCCATCAGGCTAGGCCGCCCCGCCGGCGTCGTCGCGCAGGGCCGGCAACAAGTAGTAGCCTTCGGCGGAGAAGCGCTTCTTGTAGGCGAGAAAGCAAATGATCACAACGGAGAGCGTCGTGGCCGCAGAAATCATGAGCAGCACGACGATCTGGTACTTCGCCGCGATAATAGGGTCGGCACCAGCCAGAATCTGGCCGGACATCATGCCGGGAATCTGCACGATGCCCGCTGCCGACAGTTGGGCCAAAAGCGGCGTCATGCCGGCGCCCACCGCCGCCTTGATGGAAGGGAACGCCGCCTCGCGCGGGGTGGCGCCCAAAGCCACCATCATGTATATCTCGTTCGCGCGGGAATCCATGCTAGCAAACAGGCGGTCGGTGGCCACCGCTGCCGCGGCCAGCGTGTTGCCGAGAATCATGCCCGAGATGGGCACGAGCTGCATAGCGTTGTACCACGGATCGGCGTGGATGATGCCTTCCACCACGATGAACGCGATGACCATGGACGACACGGTAATAGAAAGGAAGACGTCGGACCAAAGCCCCCGCACGACCTTGTTCGTACGGCCGGTGGCAATCTGCGTCGCCGCAACGCACATGCCCAACAGCACCAGGCACACGAGCCACCACGTCTGGTACTTGAAAAGGTAACCCAGAAGCAAGCCCATGGCGAGCAACTGCAGAAACGCCCGCACGGTGGACACGGCGATGCGGCGGGTCTGCCCGAGCCCCATACGCCACGACACAATGCCCGCCACCAACATGAGCAAGCTTGCGCCCACCAGTTCCACATAGCCGATGTTCACCACGCCGCCAGTCACCGGGAGCCTCCCTTTGCAGAGGGACCGACCGGCTTTCGGTCGGCCGACGAAGACTGCAAGGATGGTGAGCCGCTCCTTGGCGATGCGACTGGGTCGAATGCGGAACCAACAAGAGGGGAAACACCGGAAGGAGCACTGGGCACCGCCTTCAGCTTCGCAAGCACTTCATCGGCTCGCGAGTCGCATCCTTTTCCAGCGCTTGTAGCGGGTGCGTTGTCGGCCGTGATCTCGTTTTGATGGTAGGTCATCTTCCCATCGGCCAGCGTGAACACCCCGTACGCGTAGCCATCCTCGGCCCGATGGCGGATGCGCAAGCAGGCGGCCCCGCCCGCGAGCATCGCCCGCGTAAGCCGACTGACGGCCACGGCCGACTCCCCATCAAGCGCCGCTTCCACCTCATCGAGCAGCAGCACGGTCGGTCGTGTGGCGAAGGCCCGCAGCAACGCCACCCGAGCAAGCTGGCCGCCCGAGAGCTGAGCCGCCGCGTGATCGAGCGTCACGCCATCGAGCATCGCCAGGGAAAGCATCTCGTTCAGCACGTCGTCATCGGGCTTCGGCGAGCCGGCATTCACCTTCAGCGTCCAGGGAAACAGCAGGTTGTCCCGCACCGTGCCGGGCACCAGCGACGCAGCCTGAGGCACCAGGCACACGCGCCGGCGCCATTCCGTCGGCTTGAACCGATCAACGGGAACACCCTCGAGCGCCAGCGTGCCGCCCGAGCGCGGCAGCATGAGCGCGCACGCGTTCAACAGAGTGGACTTTCCCGATCCGGAAGGCCCCGTGAGGTTGTACAAGCAGCCGGCTTCCAACGAGAAACTCGCATCCGCAAAGGGCGCGAACGGCTGCCCGTCGCGACGAAACTGCACCCCGATATGTCCTGCTTCGAATAACGCCATGCAAGCATGATACCCGACCCCGCGATCTCCGCAACAAGTGCCCACCGTTTGTGACCCAGCCGCTATGCGAGCGCCTGCACGCGCTCGACCATACGAGGCGATTGCCGTAGTAAGATGGAACCAGAAACGCACGACAAGCGCGAAAGCGACGAAAGCGAGGCGGCATGGTTTACGACGAGCGGGACATTCGGAAGGCGCAGGCGCTGGACATCGCGCAGAAGATGGTGGTGGCAGCACGGACGGCGCCCAAGGGCAAGGGCGTCGATGTCGTGGAATGCGCCGTGGTGGACGGCGACGATTTGGAAGCGCTCGCCTGTGCCATGGAGGCCGTCGGCGAGGAGCGCGGGTTCGCATTCTTCCTGCGCGACGCCAACTGTGTGCGCAAAAGCCTCTGCGTGGCGCTCGTGGGCACGCGCGAAAAAGCCCAGGGGCTCAACTGCGGCCACTGCGGTTTCGCCACCTGCGGCGAGCGCACGCCAGGCGTTCCCTGCGAGGTGAACTCCGTAGACGTGGGCATCGCCCTCGGCGCCGCCGTGTCGCGCGCCCAGGCCTTCGGCGTCGACACCCGCATCATGTTCTCCGCCGGCCTAGCCGCTCAACAGCTGAGCCTGCTCGGCGAAGGCGTGGGGCAGGTGTACGCTATCCCGGTGAGCATCAGCTCCAAAAGCCCGTTCTTCGACCGCGGGTAGGTCAGCTGCGGTCGCATCCGCTCCAGCATGTTCCAGAAATCGCGCCATAATCGCGCCAATCGCGCCATAATCGCGCCAATCGCGCCATAATCGCGCCATAATCGCGCCATGGCACGATTCCGAAGGGGTGGTCACCGTGAACGCGCATCAACTGCGAGACATTATCGAAGAGGGCGAGAACGACCGCATCGAATTCAAGCGTTGCGGCAACCAACCTGAAAAGGATCTCTTCGAAACCATCTGCGCGTTCGCCAACACGTTCGGCGGCACTATCCTGCTCGGCGTAGAGGACGACGGCTCTCTCACGGGCATCGATCCAGCCCAGGTGCTTCCCGTCACAAGAAACGTCCTCAATGTCGTCAACAACTCCAACGCCTTCGACGTGCCCGTCTCCATGGAATTCGAGCATATCGAGATCGGTGACCGCCAAATCATCAAGATCGACGTTCCCAACAGCCCGCAGATGCACAGCTACAAGGGCAAAGTATACGAACGGCGCGGGGATGCCGATGTCGTTGTGCGCGGAAGCGCTCCTCTCGCCGAGCTCTGCATTCGCAAGCAGGGAATCTATACCGAACAACGCATTTTCGAGCATGTATCCCTGAGCGACCTGCGAGAAGATCTCATTGACGAGGCCCGGCGACTCGCTCTCGCGAAGAGAAAAGATCATCCGTGGGGAGCCATGACGAACGCGCAGCTCGTTGAATCGGCCGGGCTCTTCGGCAAAGACTACTCAACGGGAAAGCAGGGCTATAACTTGGCGGCCGTCGTTCTTCTCGGCAAGGACGAGGTTATTCGATCGCTGTGCCCTGCTTACAAAACCGATGCACTTGTGCGCCAGCACGACACGGACCGCCACGACGATCGGCTCGTGGCTACCACCAACCTCATAGACGCCTATGCCCAGATCGCCGGGTTCTGCAGGAAACATCTTCCAGACCGCTTTCTTATGGAAGGAGACTTCGCCCTCAGCCCCCGCGATACCATCGTGCGCGAGCTGGTCGTCAACTGTCTCATTCATCGCGAGTTCACCAGCCCCTTCCCGGCGAAAGTCATCATCGACAACGAGGGCATTCGAACCGAGAACGCCAGCCGAGCTTCTTTCGAAGGACCCTTGGAGCCTGACACCTTCAGCCCCCTCCCGAAGAACCCTCTCATCGCTTCGTTCTTCGTGCACATCGGTCTGGCCGAAGAACTCGGCAGCGGCACGCGCGAGCTGTTCAAGAATTCTCGTCTCTACACGGGCCGCGACCCCGAGTTGGAGGAAGGCCTGATTTTCAGAGCATTCGTACCAACCATTCCCGCAATCCAGGCGGTGAGCAATTCGCCCGACAAACAGAGCGCCCAAAAGGACGGCATTGACGAGGTTGCCTCTCTCGCCTTAAAGCTGGCCGAGAGCAATGGTGGGGTGCGAACTGCTGACCTGGTTGATGCGGGAATTTCCCGCCGTACAGCCCAGCGCACCCTAAGCGAGCTTGTCGAACGGGATCGGCTCACTCCGCAGGGCAACGGCCCGAGTCGCATTTATCGCCCGAATCGCAGATAAAACGATTCGGGAAGCCGAAACGTCACGACCGCAACAGCCGATTTAACTACGCAAGCACGAGAAACCAGGAGCGCCACCATGACAGACCACGCACTCGCGAGCTTTGAAGCGAAGGACGGCACGGGCCGGTGGGAGGTTTTCACCTGGGGCATTATCGCCAACGGCCAGCGCTACCACTTCACGAAGCAGTCCCATATCGTGTGCGCCGGCCTGCCGGGGCGCACCGAGAAACACGTCTATCAAACTGAGGAAGACGACGGCTTCGGGCTGTGGGCGGCGCTTGCCGTCTACCAAGAGACCGGAAGCCTTGCCGACGCCGGCCTCGCTGCCTGGGCTTTGGGCGGTCCGAGCATTGAAACCCACATCGACACGCGGGAGATCCCCGGCAACGTGACGCTCTCCATCGGACACTTGCGCCGCGGCCGCGATGCCAACCTCTCCCTGCGCTACCGCGAGGACGGCCGCTGGGTTCAGGTCGGCGCCATCCAGCACTTCGCCGACATCACCCTCGCCGCCATCAATGCCTACCGCGCGGGCGCGCTATAGGAGCGCTGCTGTCCAAGGCCTTCGGATCTTTACAAAAATGCAGGGCGAAGAATCGAAGAAGTGTAGAAATCGGCGATGTGAAGATGCCAAAAAGTGCAACGGAGTGTTTGAACTGCAAGCCACAGCATCCTACCAGTCAATCTCCTCGTACACGAGGCCGTGGACGTCCTTGAGGTGGGCGAAGAACTCGGCGCAGTCGTAGACGGGGATGGTCGAGCGCTCGAAGTCGGCTTGGTTGCGCGTGATGATGGCGCAGACGCGCAGCTTCTTGGCGCACTGGTAGAGACAGGCGTCCTCGAAATCGGGCCACGACGACTCCAGCGCGTTCTCGATGTCGTACTCCCCCAACGTGCAGATACGCGCCAGCCGCTTCACTTTCAGCAAGCGGAGTTTCACCGCCTCCGCAAGGCGCGGCTTGCCTCCCTCCGTCAGCAAGTAGAACGCGTCGGTGAACTGCGATGGGCTCATCCACAGATCGACCTCGCCGAGCGCGCCCAAGATGAGCAACTTGCGAGCATCAGCGGCGAATGGCTGCCAGTCCATCATGCAATCCAGCAAGATATTGGTATCGAGCAGCAGCTTCATCGGCGACCCTCCCCTGCGGCGCCAACAATGCCCAGCCGAGCCAGTCGCGCGTCTCTCGTCGACATGCTCCGATAGGGCTCGGCCACCGGAGCCACCAAACTGTCCACCAAGCCCACCGCAGCTTCAACCTCGGCCCGACTGTGCGGCCGCCTCTCTTCCACTCGATCGTCGAAGGGAAGCACTCCCCTCTCGATCACGTAATCGTAAAGCTGGTTAACCGCCTTCGACGCATTGGTTCCCAAAGAGGCCAAACCCCGATTGCCCTCCTCCTTCTTCCCAACCCCCATCCGAGCCGTAACCATAGCCTCCGCATTACCCATAACCTGCTCCTAGCTTTTCAGTGTTGTACGTTGTACATTATAGCATGAAAAGCTCTTCGGAAGCTTCTTCTTCCCATTGGCCAAGAAGACGGAATCTTGAAATCACAATCCGTGACTTCAAGTGACGGAGGATGGGCCCTCAGGCCGAATGCCTCCTTCACGCCAATGCGGAACAGATCTATTGACACCATAAGCCGATGACACTATCTTTAACTACGAAGCCCCCGAACGGTGAGGAATCACCCCTTCCGGGGCTTTCGTTTTGTCTCTGATAGAAGACCGATCCAAAGGACACCCCTATGGCACTCTTCGGAAGCCCGAAACCCGTCGTTCTCAAAGAAGGAAGCGCAGCCGAAGAGCAGCTACGCCAAATGGAAGACGCCAAAGGAACGCTCGGTCCTCGGGCCGAGGCGCGACTGGAGAAAGACCTGCGCCTCGTGCGCGCCGGCATCGACGGTGAACGGCACATCCTGTACGAACTCAAGAATTCCCACATGGATATGTTCATCTTGCAGGATCTTTTCCTGGAGCACGAAGGCCTCACCGCTCAGATCGACTTCCTCGTCATAACGCCACAGCGCAATTTCGTCATCGAGTGCAAGAACCTCGTCGGCAATATCGAGATCAACAGCCGAGGAGACTTCATCCGCACCTTCGAAGGCGGAAAGAAGGAGGGTATCTACTCTCCCGTCACCCAGAACCACCGGCACCTCGAGCTCATCAAGGCCCTGCGCAAAGCCGGCCGGAGCACCGTGGCGAATCTTGTCGCCGGTAGCTCCACCGACGATGCTTATCGTAGCTTGGTCGTGCTCGCCAACCCCAAAACCATCCTCAACGATCGGTACGCCAAACGCGACGTCAAGGCCCAGGTCATTCGTGCCGACCAGCTCATCGAAACGATCAAGCGAATCAACAACGAGAAAGGACCGGGCCGCGACAAGACGTTCCGCTCCGTTACCCAAGATTGCGCTGAATGGTTCCTGGCCCAGCACAAGCCAAGGGAGATTGATTACCTCGCTAAATATCGGGAAGAGCCGAAGACCGAGCAGAAGCCCTCGCGCCCAGAACCCTCAGCCTCGAACAACTCCGATTCGGAACCCTTGGTCACAAGCGTCTCCGAACAATCAGCCGCCAACGAAGTCTCCATCCTCTGCCCGAAGTGCGGCGCTCCCATGGTGAAACGCACCGCCCGGAAAGGAGCGCGCGCCGGCAAGCCCTTCTACGGCTGCAGCAACTACCCCAAGTGCAGGGGCATTGTGAATGTCGAAGAATAAATAAGGCCTTCGTACCAGCATTGCTCCTCGGCAGCAGTTCGCGATACCCCAACCATCAACGCTTCAGTCTTAAGTTTCCAGCAGGTTCTACGAAAAAGCTGGCTAGTATACTATTGCTTCTGGTCAGGGTACCACCTATCATCGAACTTGCTTATTCTTCGCTCTATCTCCTCATCCCCAAGCGCAGACAGTGCAGATTCGATATCCATACAACTGATTCGTCGATTCTCTGGCAAAGCATCTTCGCATAACTCAAGAAACAGCTGCATCGTAGCTGTGGTGATAAACGACTGCTTGCATCTATATGCATTAATGACCTGAGGCAGACATTCGACGCAGGCTCTTATATGATCTGCTATGGACATTTCTTGGCTACTGCGCTCAAACTCAAGATCAATCTGATCACCAGCAATAGTAGCTGACGCTTTAATTCGAGTGGGACCATATATATCTCTATCTTTATTTTCTCCAAGATAGCGAAAGACGGGTAGCTTGTTCCTCTTGAGGCTCGTTTCCAGCAACGTTGGACGAATAACTGCTGCATCGATCAAATTGTCCTTCAATGCTTCGTAAGACCCAAACATAATGTAGTCTAGATTTTTCGTTGTGCTTTTGATCAAATCGATCATATCGTCGAATAATATGAGCTCCCCTGGCTTTGGCTTGAAGCAGCTACTGCCATTGTGCGCAAAGCAATCCGAGAAATCGGAATGCAACTCAACTAAGAAAGCGGTCTCAATTGCCCTGCTGTCGCCAAACTGTTCTCGTACGTTTTCGCGATATGCACCAAGCTTATCAACATGGGCGCACAGCCCATCTGAAAACGACTTTATATAGCCCCTATAGCTTGCTTTAGACCTTGCTTCCAGACACTTAGCCATGCTTTCGCCGACAGCATCCGCAACCTCTTGGGGTATGCTGAGATCAAACGACGATGTGTCCCATTTCTTTTGGATCTTACTAGCGCGATTACGTGCGGCCGCCGCCAGGGAGTCCTGATGTCCGCTACGCAAATTTAGTTCGCTGAGGAAATCGGCCCGGAAATGCTCAACAGCAATTACCTTGGATAAGCCTGATTCAATGACGAAATCTGGACGCTCAGATTGTGTTACAGCACCAGCTAGCCTATCAGCATTTCTTCTCGATTCCCCTCCTCGGCGCCACGCGAGAACAAGCGTTTCATCAAAAACTTTTCGCTCGAAATTCTTCTTATCCATAATTCTCCAGATTAAAATAGATGACTTTCATACAAACGGTTTAGCTATCGACACCGTAGACTCTTGTTAAAAAATTTTAGGAACTCTCGGTACGACAAAAGATATCTTCCGAGACAACTACAATTATTCTTCTTGAGCTTCGACGTCTTAAGGAACGCCCAGCCAGAAACAGCGGCGAGGCCATGCTCGCACCGCCCACGCCCAACAAGATCGTCTGTCTTCTCAAGAAGAACATTCACGGCACCCTCGACCGTTCGGCATGCGCGTTCCTTCAACTCGCCGCACATAGTGGCTTCGTCGAACGACGTGGCGGGATCGGACATAGGCACGTTTCCTGAATGAACGAACTCGACACCCAGATCATACCGAAAGCCGAAGCCATGTCTTTCTCGTGTCTAGACTATGCTGCTGTCAAAGTGCGCAGGAAGTCGCACGCTACCAGCCGCCCCTGATCCGAACGACTATAACCACCTTTTTCGAAATACGTTCCGTACAGCTTTCCCGAACCTGCGCCCGATATTCTTCGTCAATACCATGATCATGATGTCCTACCGCACACCTTGCATCGATCGGAAGCCTGAGCCCTCACTAATGCGTTTGAATCGAGCAGCAAGCCTTGTATACAGCAGTCTTGCGTAGAAGGATTGGCTGCAATGGCGTAGCGGACAAACCAGGCAGAATCGCTGGCCAGCTCTGCAAGGGTGGTTTTTGGAGTTCTGGGGTTTTCAGCAACAGCTCGGCGAACCTCTGCGTCTGGGCTCATCGCCAAACTCTCCAGCCGCTCCTCCTTTGCATACACACTACGAGCAACTATGGACATCGAGTCCTGGCGCCCCAATCGTTCAATCGTTGTTTCTGGAGTGGCAGAATTCTTAGCAACGGCATCGACCACCCATGAGTGGTCATCCATAGACAATCTATCGAGCGATTCTTCCGAAGAACTGCTATTGCCCGCAACAGCACAGCGTACGCTACAGTCTTCGTCGTGCGATAATATATCAAGTATATACTCAGGGGTGTTGACATGCGAGGCAATACCATAACGGATATTCCTATTCAACTTCTGAATAGGCGCATCGCATATAATGGCTTCCAGCACCTCACCAGAAGCCGCTGGATTCCTTGCCACAGCATCGCGGACGCTTTCTGCAAGTGCGCCACTCCTCCCCATGCTTCCGGACGCCTCGTTGGCCAATTTCTTCAAAACCTCTAATGGAGTATTGGGATTTTCTCCAACCGCCATGCGCACACGGTCTCTTTCGTCATCTGACAGTCGTACAAGTATATCCATCGGCGTGTTGGGGTTTTTCCCCAACTTGATAAGCAACTCCTCAACATCCGATTCTGCTAACCAGCGCAACACGCAGGATGGGGTCTTAGAATCACCCGCAACGTCGACGGGCATTTCCCACCCTGGACCAATCGCAACATAGTACTTTCCTTGTGCATCCCTAGCTGCAATCTGCCCAAGAGCGCAGAACCGAACCGATTGATCCGCATCGGACGCCAACCGTTCTAAAGCATTTGCAGGAATAGCGGCATTCTCGGCAGCTCTGCAACGGACGCTCGGATCGGGATCCGACGTCAGCTGCGAAAGCACTTCCAAAGGCACATTTGAATTCTCTGCCACTGCTGCTCGGACCTCAGGGCAGTCTTTGCTTAGTCGATTCAGCAAATCACTTGGCGTCTCAGGATTTCGTGCAGCCTCTGTACGCATACAAGCATCATCGCTCTCCGCCAAATGCTGCAGAACGGCAGCGGCAACCAGAGGATTCCTTGCAGCCGCCTTGCGAACGCTTTGGACCGACTCAGACACAGGGTCAACTAATACCCTTATGCTAGACGAAGGCGTATTCGGATTCCCTGCCACATACTCTCTCACTAAACTATCGGAGTCGCCAGCTAGAGACTCTAGAAATCGCGATGGCGTAGACGGATTGCCCGCAAGGTTCAGTCGAATTCCGATATCACTACTCAAGCTTAGGCTCTCTAGAATTTGCACAGGCGTGCATGGATTATCTGCGAGCTTTAATCGAAAACTGTAATGCGTTCGCTGCTCATAATCATCGGAGTCGTCTTTCGCAATATCCATTATTCGAGAATGCAGCATATAACTAGCTATCGCTTCCTTGTCCAGTGCATTCTCATCACCAGCCATATAGTCCAATGCTGTCCGTGGTGTACTTGGATTGCATAAAATGGCATAGCGATCCGGCGGAAATGGACTACCAGCCGCCCATGCTAGCAAGGGCGTGGGGGCGCTGGGGTTACGCAGCACGTACGTCTTCATCCAGCCCATAAACAACTCTTCAAGAACATTGGCCGGCGTAGAAGGGTTTTGAGCAACAGACATACCGTCTTCCTTGGCGAGTTTCGCCAACACATTTCCAGATGTATTAGGATTATTGGCAACCTCAGAAACGAGATAGGAATCGAGCGAGACTTTCTCTAGCGCACTTGACGGAGAATAAGGGTTTTTCGCCACTGCGCGGCGAACGCCAGTCTCAGAATCTTGCGCAAGTCGATCAAGCACTTCGGGGGGAGTATTGACGTTTTTCGCCACTTGTTTTCTGACATCGGCATCGTTGTGCGTCGATAAAAGCGCGAGTATTTCAGAAGGCGTAGCGTTACTTTTTGCAATTGTTTTGAGCCAACTGAGATCCTCTTCACCCTGCATATCACTAAATGCAGAATCGTTCGGAGGCTGAAGCTGGGAGCCAGAGCGACCGTCTATGATTGCCTTTTCTCGCGCCCATACTTTATCAAGTTTTGCGATGAATAAACGCATGAGGTCTTTATTCAGCCATGTGTACCAGCCAATTCTCTCATGCTGCCCGTTGATCATCTGTGCCAGTACAGGGTCTTGGTCAACGAGCTGGTTGATGGTGTGATCCATGAAGTTAGGATCGCGAGATATAAGGACATCCTCGAGAAAAAGCTCATCGCCCTTTCTGAGACTGATTGGCTCTCCAGTGGCAGGAAAGACCCTCGGTACTGTCTGGCGAATGGCACTGATGACGTCTTCATCATCGTTGCTCTCGAATGGCGCCACGACCTGATACCCTCTATACGGATCATCCGCCTTGAAGCATCTCCACCGTGCCTCGCCATAAATTGTCATAGAGCCAACTCCTTTTGTCTCTCACTCACGAACCAATGATGCATTATAGACCCAGGTAATCACACAAGTTATCGGATCCCATGGAAAGTCACTCTCATCACCCCTCGGCGCTATATGCTTATTTGCAAGTGCGCAGCGACTGCAACCGCTTTCGCACTTCTAGGTCATTGTGGATGAGGGCAATATCACTGACCGATTGCGGCGCCCGGGTAAGAAAAGGATGATGAACATAGATCAGACCCGCAAGCTCCTCGCGGCCTTCAAGAGCAGACAGCACTCGATCACTTGAAAATGCGGCTTTGAACGCTTCGAACGATGTGCAAGGCGTAACATCTTCGATAAGAAGCCATGTCTCCATTGTTTTGGAGAGATCTTCCCTTCGGGCTAGCAAGTTATCACCTGAAGCTATGTAATCATGAGCCGCCCTCTTATATCCAGCAGTCTTAGGCAACTTCGAATTCAGCACATGCAGCAAACTCTTCTCGAGGTTTTCCTGACGGAATAGAATTCCCTCCTCAACAAGGTATTCTTCCAATTTTTCGTATTCCTCTTTCTCAAGAAGATCCTTATGATTGGCAAGAAACACCCTGTATTCGTCTCCGTTCTCGTAATTGGATCGCGGATCCGAAGCATTGATTTGAGCTTGGTCGATACATATAACATAGTCTTCGTTTACGAAAAAACAATCAGGGAAGCCCTTTATCTCCCTATGCTCTCTAGCTAAGTAGGGCTTCACCCCCGAAAACCTTTTCCCGAAGTCGCAATTTCCGAACGTCAGGGGACGCACGCCCGTATTAACAACTGACTTTTGGATTAGATCCACTATTACGCCGAGCAATCTATACTCTTCTCCATTAACGCTCACATTGAAGCGGGCCTTCTCGTCAAACGAATCCACCGATTCGCCCTGCGAGTTATATTCCATATCGCCCTCCTAAGTTATCTCACTCGCCGACGAGCACCGTCTCGACTTCCTGATCGAACCCGAACGCATCCTCTGTCGTGCCTTCGGCTCCTGCAACAAATTGATTGCCCTCATTGCTGTACGCCCCGATGACTTCTTGCTTCCTATAATGTCCCGCTCGTCGCGCCAGTCAACATAGCTTCATTAGGCTTCATAGAGGTTCAAGGCAAACAGAAGCGCGCAAACAACGAGACCTCCGATCATTATCGCGATATTACCCACCCCAAGAAAGATACAGACGGCGCATGCGATCCCAAAAAAGAGCCATTTCGTGGCTTGCGTAAGACTTTCGTCCTTATCTTTCGCTCTTTTTGCGTCGTCCAGCTTCTTTCTGTACTCCTCGTCCGTCATTGTCCTTGTCTCGGGATCCAGGTTCTTGCAGTAGCGCTCAGAGCTATCGAGGATGGGTTTTCGCCTGTCTATTTCAGCCCTAATTAGTCGTTTGCTCTCATCGGGCTGAATAGTGAAGGTGTCTTTCAAGAGAAACTTCAACACTGGCGTCGTAAGCCTCTTGACATCTTGCTCGGTAATAGTTTTCGGATCCCTTATCCCCGAGCGTCTGTAGATGGCTTGCCTCGCCTCCATCTCCTCCCTATAGGAAAGCATCTTGTGTTTCCTTATGTATTCGATTATCTCTTGCGTAGTAGCAAAATCATTTACGTTAACCTTCGCCACCATGGTCGCCTACTCCTATCGTTTCTTGCCATCTGGTTTCGCTCTGTAGCACGCTCAACAAGAAGTGCCAGAAAAGCCCTAGCTAAAGGAAGCCGCGATCAGATGCCGCTATTGCAGTCACGGCCGCAACATCTTGCGATATTAACGCATCGCTCTTTTGGCACGCCAGAGTCTCTAACAGTTCAGGAGGTATACGATTTCGTAGTTTGAGCACTTTCTCACCTTCTCGTCAGTCGTAGCAGTTATCTCTCCGCAAAACGACGCAGGCAACTTTCCGCCCAACCACCTCTTCCCCTAATTTGGCAGAAAGCTACTTTGTTCTTCCACCTTGCTACTAGTTCGTCACGCGACGCAACTTTTCTCATCATATGATGCGATCCCCCCATGCCACCCATTGGGCAATGGGCATGCAAGAAAAGGTGCTTGCGCATCCCTTATAATTCCCCTCATGCGAAACGCGACAACACATACCAACTCTCTCGGCTATGCGGCCTTTATTAGTTATCGGCATTTGCCTCGGGATGCGGAGGTGGCTTGCGAGGTGCAGCGGGCCATTGAGGAGTATCGGCTGCCGCAGCATGTTGCGCAGGCGAACACGCCCGCGGAAACGACTTCGCGCACCGATGGCACACCCACCGAAACCGCCGCGCCCAACAACGACACACACAGCGAGCAACCGCGCAGACCGCGCCGCCCCACCAAGCTCGGCAAATGCTTCCGCGACGAGGACGAGCTTGCGGCTTCGCATTCGCTGCCTGACAGCATTCGAGAGGCGCTGGCGGCTTCGCAAACGCTTATTGTCATCTGCTCGCCGGAAACGCAGGAAAGCCCTTGGGTGCGGCGAGAAATCGAGATGTTCGAGCAGCTCCACGGGCGCGAGCGCATCATTTGCGTGCTCGCCGCAGGCAGCTCCGAGGAAAGCATTCCGCCCATTCTGAAAACGTGCATGATGCCCGACGCCAACGGGATCTTGCGGGAAATGCCGGCCGAGCCCCTCGCCGCCGATCTGCGCCCCGAGGCCAAGGCCAAACGCAAGGCCGAGCTGTTGCGCATCATAGCCGCCGTCGCCGGCTGCAGCTACGACGATCTCCGCCAACGCGAGCGAGTTCGCAAGCGCAAACGTATTGCCTCGATCGCTGCCAGCATCGTTGCTATCCTGGGGATCATTTGCGCGCTTATTCTTCAAGCATCTACCGCCAACCAAGAAGCATTGATCGCAGAATCGAAGACTCTCGCTGCCGCTTCGTCGGTTCAATTCGAGCAGGGCAACCGCATTCAAGCCATCCAAACTGCGCTCGAAGCTCTGCCTACATCAGAAGCCGACCATAGCAGGCCGCTCGTTCCGGAGGCGCAAGCTGCTTTGGAGCGCGCACTGCTTGTGAACCCCGACTCGGCATCGCCATGGTCCCCCTTCTACAACATACAGGCCAAGGGCAATATTCTGCAATTCGTGTGCCTGAACAAGCTTTCCCTGATTTGCGCGTTTGACGATACAGGAGCTATCACCATTGCCTCAGCGCGTTCTGGAGCGCCCTTCCTGACACTCGACCTCTCCTCTTATCTCGATGACACGGCAGATTTTGACGCCGAGAATTGGAGCATCGAGGCAACTGAAAAGTCGGCGCTTATTGCCTGGAGCTGCAATCTCGACGATCCCCTTCTCTCCTTTGATCCAGGGACAGGCATCCTCAACTGGGCCGTCGACAACGAAGGCGCTAATTCGCTGGCCATTGCGGAAGACGGAGCAACCTGCACGACGGCGCGATTCGAAGAGGGGTCTTTCATCTGCAAGCAAATTGATCTCACTGACGGAGAGACTTTGCGCGCCGTCAGAGAAGATATCCCAGAGGCCGGCGCAACTAAGGAACGGTTTCCTTCCTGCCTGTCTCCGGACAACTCTCATTTATACCTCGGACTAGGCGATCGCGTCATACAAGCATCTTTCAATGACGAATCTGCTCGTGTGGCAGCACTTTCCTCGCGATGCCTCCCGGGTATCTTCTCCCTAAAGTACCACGAGAACGCATTAGCCGTGGCCTCCGCACAAATTGAAGGAGCGGGCGGAATCACTGGCTTTCTCTCTCCTTGGCAGGTAAACACCTATTTCATCGGAAAAGATCCTTGGGTCGCTTCGGGTACCTGCGACATGAACGTTATTGGTCCGAACAACCAGTGGAAAGCCCTTTTAGACACGCCACAAATATGCGGCTTTATTGAAGACGAGAATACGACATCGGTGGTTTGCGCGGCAGGACGTACCTTCATCGTGTTCGATCTCGCAACAGGCGAGATCCTGTATCAGAAAGAACTCAGTAGCGTCATAGTAGGACTCTCCGTTGACTACAGCAATGACATACCATTCTTGCCCATCGCGACAGCTGACGGTGTTCTTGATGTCCAAACCCCAAGCGCTGCGCAAGATATCCTCGGCCTCACGAATAGAACGGGTACGAATTACTATTTCAAGGAGGCCATCTTTCATAGGCAGGATGGCATTATGCTGGCAATCGTGCACCCTATCGACCCACAAGACCAACTCATCGTCTACCTCCTCGATTCGCGAAAGGACGATCCTGTGCATTTGTCGCTCGATGAGCTCATTGAACGAGGGCGCAAGGAAGTAAAGCGATACGAAGCTTTCGAACTCAACGGCGCGCCCCATCCCTTGTAATATCTCATCCTCCTTCCACGAACTCGGATAGCGCGTGACCCTTCATTGCCCAATGTCGGCGCTTACAGCAGGTATGATAGGCACGTTATCATGTGGAATGCGCCATAGCACACGCGGAAAGAAGGGAGGGATTGGCCAACCAATGACGAAAGTCAGACAGCGTGTGTCCCTTCCCGTCGACGCCGTCAAGCTCGCGCTCGAGCGGGAACGCCAAAAGCGCGAGGACATCAAGCCCATCGAACTTCTAAAAGTGGCCCTGTCCGCCTATCTTGCCTTCACGTTCAACGAGGACGACACGAATGCGAAGACAGCCGAGGTGCCTTTGGAGTCCACCGACAGCGCCGCCCTTCGCCGAGGAACCCAGGCAGCGGTCGACCGGCTGCTCTTCAACGCGAACTATTGGCGCGCCGCCTATGAATCGCGCGTTTTCGACGCCTGTACCCAGCCAGAAAATGCCCAGCTGTGCCTGCAGGCCCTTTCGGTTTGGACGGCGCACACCCTCAAGCTGAACACGCTGTCGCCCAACGAGGCCGTGGCCACCTTCGAGCGCTTCTGCCCGCCTTTCGCCCTGAACCGACGGCGGGGATCCCACGATCGGGATCGCGCGGGAAAAGGCCCTCTTCCCGATTTCAAGCGCGCCATCAGCCAGATCGCCGCAAGCGGAAGCGAGCCCGAAGCCTCCCTTGAGACACTGCGCGCTCTGCTAGACACCATGGAGGCCGAGGCCGTCGGCTACGAGGGCCTAGGAACTGAAAGCTCCCTCACCGCCCTGTTCGACATCCTGCCCGCCTGGTGCCTGCAGAACCGCATCGAGCTGGTCAGCGGCCCGTGGTGGGACGACTGCGCCGTCATGAGCGCCATCATCGACGCGCTGCACGCCCGCTTCGTCGAGCTCGGCTTCGGAGAGGCGGTCTGCCAGTACTTCCTCGATTCCTGCTACGAGGCACTGGACGCCTACCACCGCGACCTTTCCAGCGAGCCCTGCCCTTGGAGCGAGTTCTCCGTTCCGGAGCTGATCGCCGTCATCCGCGAAGAGCGTGAGCGCCAGCCCAGCTTCGAAACCGACGGGTACGGCAGCAACCTTCCCGCGTGGCTCATCAGCAAAGAGCAGCTCATCTGGAACATCTGGGTCTGCGCCCTGTACAGCCCGGCGAGCGCGCGGCCGCTGTTGGTTGATTCGCCCGACTTGCTGGCCAGCCAGGGGTACGCCGGAAAGACCGACGTCATCACCGAGCTGGCCCAGACGTCGTTTCTGCGCTACACCACCGATCGCATCGCGTCGCAGACCGATCAGGAGTACGCCTCCTTCGCGAGCCTGCCGCCCGATTTGCGCGACTCCTCCATCGCCTACATCAGCAGCATTCACAGCAAGCTGGAAACACTCGGCTACGAGGTGCTGCCCGCAGGCAGCTGCTATCCCGAGCGCTGCGTGGCCGCCTTTACCGCGAGCGAGGTGGAATGCCTGGCCATTCTGGAGCACCGCCGTTGGCTGCGCGAGCGGCAGAAGGCCGGCTGGCGCTACGGCACCGCCAAGGACGTGGAGCGGCGGCGCAGCCCCTACATGGTGCCGTGGGAGGAGCTGCCCGACCGCGCCAAGGAGTGGAACCGCTCGGCCGTGCGCAGCATTCCCAGCCTGCTGGCCAGCGTGAACTTGGCCGTGGTGAAGTAGCGGCACTTTCTCGCGCAATAGCGCCATGGTGAAGCAGCAACGAGTCGGTAATGGTTGACGGCTGCTTCTGGCGCGGCGACGCCTGAGGCTTCTAAGATGGAGGTCACGCCTGCGCCTGCGGGCGTCCATCGACGAAAGAAGGCTCATCATGAGTGAATCGACTCAAGTTCTGCATCAACTGAAAGTGGCGACCAATTACAGCAAGCTGGCCATGCACAAGTGCGGCCCGCGCAGTTTCAAAAGCGGACAGGGCGCCATGGTGAAGGTGCTCTACAAGTTCGGCGACGGGAAACTGTCGCTGAAGAAGCTGGAGGAGCGTCTCGGCTGGGACGGCCACGAGGTCATTCGCGTGGCCGAGAAGGCCCAGGAGAACGGCTACGTGTGCTTTGCCACTAGCAAGAAGGGCAAGCTGTCCGTAGCGCTGACCGACAAGGGCACCATGGTCGTCGAGAAGCGCCTGGCCGCCGAGGATCGCGCGGCCGACGAGGTGCTGGAGGGCCTCACCGACAAGGAGCGCGAGTGTCTGCTGAAGCTGACCGGCAAGGTGATTGAGAACTGCAAGGCCATCGGCGTCGACTACCGCACCATCGCCGTCAAGGGCTGCCGCGACCGCAAGCCCGGCCACCATCACCGCCACGGTTGCTGCCGACGCTAGGAAACTGTGGAATGCGGCAAGTCAGAAAGACTTGCCGCATTCCACCCAGATTGATCTCTAAAGGATTTCTTGTAAGTTGCTACTGGTGGGCTCGCACACTTCCCGCACACCTGCGGGAAGAAAAGAAAAAGGTCAGCCACTTGCAAGCGACTGACCTGGTGTTTCTTGGTCGCGGGGGGCGGATTTGAACCACCGACCTTCGGGTTATGAGCCCGACGAGCTGACCAGACTGCTCCACCCCGCAATGGGTTGCCTCAAAGGGCAAAGAGATATATTACTCTCCTGAGCGCGAATTGCAAGTCTTCGATCACACTTCACCTCATTCGGCACAATTCCTGCACATGTTTGCCGTCCCAATAGCCTCCAGCACGATTTGTCGCATCGCACACGGACGATCGCCGTGCCCCGTGCTATGATGCCGCCTATGCTTTCCCAGATCAGACAAAACGGACTGCCCTCATGGGCCTACAAGGCGGCGCTGCTTTTGGCGGCCGCCATTTGGGGCATGGGCACGGTGGTCATCAAGTCCACCGTCGACGAATTCCCGCCCGCTTGGATCGTGGGCGTGCGCTTCACCTTTGCCGGCATCATCCTCGGCATTGCCACGGCGCCGCGCATCTCCCGCGCCTTCGCCCGCAACAAGCGCGGACATCTGCGCGACGGCGCGGTGCTGGGCGTCTTTCTATTCCTCTCCTACTGGTTCAACTCCACGGGACTCACCGACACCACCGCCTCCAACAGCTCGTTTCTCACCACGCTCTACTGCGTGATCATCCCCTTCCTCGGGTGGATCATCATTCGGAAGCGACCGACCCGCTACAACATTGCGGCGGCCATCCTGTGCGTCACCGGCGTGGGTTGCGTGGCCTATGCCGGCATCGGCGAGTTCTCGCTGCGCTTCGGCGACTTCGTCACGCTGGCCTCGGCTCTCTGGCTCAGCTTCCACGTGCTGTACACGGCGAAGTACGCGCCGGGACGCTCCATGATGCTGCTCACAGTCATTCAGTTCATCGTGGCGGGCCTGCTGGGCCTCATCACCGGGCTTATCACCGAGCCCATGCCTAACTTTAGCCAGCTGGGCGCCGACACTTGGATGAGCCTCATCTACATCACCGTGTTTGCCTCTTGTGTGGCCCTAGGATTGCAAAACGCCGCCGTGGCCCGCGTTGATCCGGCCCAGGCGGCGCTGTTCCTTGCCACCGAATCGGTGTTCGGCGTGACGTTCTCCATCCTGCTTTTGGGCGAGGCGCCGGCGATTTCCACCTACCTGGGATTTGCCCTTATCTTCGTCGGCATCGTCGTCAGCGAGTATTTGCCCCTGCGCGCTGAAAAGATCGCGGCCCAAGAAGCAAGGGCGGCAGCCGAAGCCGCCGCCCTCGATTGCAAGCAGGCCGAAACCCAGGCAACCGACCTCGAAGAGGCCGCCGCGTTCATGCGCTAGTTACTCCCGCCCGTCCCAGCAGTAGGTGCAGATTTTCTCCGGATCGATGCCGATGGCCTCTATCATGCCCTGGAGGCTCTGGTAGCTCAGGGAGTCGAAGCCCATATCCTCGCAGATGGTCTTCAGCAGGCACTGGCCGCGCTCGGTGCGGGCGTCGGCGTACTCGTCCAGATGGGCCACGCCCTCCTCACCTTCCAGCTGATCCACTACGCGCCGCGCAATGAGATCCATGTCCGACTTGCTGGACGAGAAGCTTAGGTACTTGCAGCTGTACATGATGGGCGGGCACGCGCTGCGCATGTGCACCTCGGCGGCACCGGAATCGTACAGGAAGTTCACCGTCTCGCGCAGCTGGGTGCCGCGCACAATGGAGTCATCCACGAACAAGAGCTTCTTGTCGCGGATAAGCTCGGGCACCGGCACCTGCTTCATGTTGGCGATCTTGTTGCGCAGATCCTGGTTCGCTGGCATGAACGACCGCGGCCAGGTGGGTGTGTACTTGATAAACGGACGACCGAAGGGCATCTTGCTCTCGGTCGAGTAGCCGATGGCATGGGGAATGCCGGAATCGGGCACGCCGGCCACGAAGTCCACCTCGGGGCACGCGCCGCGCGCTGCCTCGTCACGGGCCATAATGGCACCGTTGCGGTAGCGCATCACTTCCACGTTCATACCCTCGTAGTTGGAGTTCGGGTAGCCGTAGTACACCCACATGAACGCGCACATTTTCATCTCGTCGCGTGCCGGCGAGAGCACCTCAATGGCATCGGGCGTAAGCCGCACGATCTCCGCCGGGCCCAGCTCGTACTCGTCGTGATAGCCCAGCTTGTGATAGGCAAAGCTCTCGAAGGCAACGCAGTGACCGTCATCGTCGGCGCCCACGAGCACCGGCAAGCGACCCATGAAGTCGCGGGCCGCAATAATATCGCCGTCCTCGGTCATAATGAGCAGCGTGAGCGATCCGTCAATCTTCGATTGGGCATACTGGATGCCGGCGACCAGGTCATCCTTCTGGTTGATGAGCGCCGCCACCAACTCGGTTGAGTTCACCGCGCCAGAGCTGAGCGCCATAAACTGCGCATCGTGATCCTCGAAATACTCTTCCACCAAGGCCTCGGCATTGTTGATGGCACCGATGGTCGTGATAGCGAAGGTGCCCAAATGCGAGCGCACGAGCAGCGGCTGCGGGTCGGCGTCCGAGATGCATCCGATGGCGCTCGTGCCGTGGAAGCGCACGATGTCGTCCTCGAATTTCGTGCGGAACGGCGTGTTCTCGATAGAGTGAATCTGACGCTGGTAGCCATCCTCGTGGTCAAGCACGATCATGCCCGCTCGACGCGTGCCGAGATGCGAGTGGTAATCGACGCCGAAGAAAACATCCATCACCACGTCGCGCTTGGAAACCGCTCCGAAAAAGCCGCCCATGAAATCCTCCGTCTTAGTGTTTCAACGATAGGTCAAAGTATAAATGGTGCGCCTGAACGATTGTTGCCTTGCGGTTAATTGGCTCAAAATTCACGATTTTAGGGACAAGGGCTGCCAGATGAGCCAGGTGCGTCCGCGCCTACTCGATGACATAGCGATGCTGCCGAACGGCGGCCACCGCCGCGACGTTCAGCGAGCAGCCGATGCCCGTCTCGTGGCCCGGGGCGTTCAGCGTGATGATGCCGTCGGGGGCGGTATAGGCAGGCACCGTGAGGTCGGCGTCGAAGTAGCGCGCCGTGGCGCCCAGATCGCCGGGGATGACCACTCCGGGCAGCGTTTGGAAGGCCGCGTGGGCAAACCGCGACACGCCGGTATCGTACATGCCGCTCATGCAAACCTCGCGGCCCTCGGCCAGCGCTCGGTGCACGAAGGCGAGCGACCGCTCGATGCCGCCAAACTTCCCGATCTTCACCATGGCGCAGCGCAACTCGGGATGCTCGAACAAGCCGGCGGCCTCTTCGGCGTTCACGAAGGATTCGTCCACGCAGATGGGCATGGCCAGCGTATGCTGGAACGACGCGAGTCGGGTGAAAGGGTCTCGCAAAGCCCGCTCGCCCCCGGCGGCGGCCAGGTTCAGTGGCTCTTCGATCCAGCCGATATCCAGCTCGTCGTAGGAGCGCAGCTCGGCCAGGTTGTGCAGGCCGAAGCTCTGGTTCGCGTCCAGGGTGATAAGCAGATGCGGGAACGCCCGGCGCACCGCGCGTACCGCCGGAAGCCCGCGGCCCGGCGCCACTTTCAGCTTGATGCGCTGGTAGCCAGCGTCCACGCACTCGCGCACCTCGGCCACCGTTTGGGCGGGAGTCCCCAGGCCCACCACCGCGCCGCTGTACACCTTGCGCGTCGCCCCGCGCCGATCCCCGGGGCACGCCGAGCCCACCGCAACATCCTCCCCCTCGAAAGCTGTCGCGACGCGGGTCATGCGGTCGAACTCCTCGCCAAGCAGCTTCCAGAGGGGCTTTTCCGTGACCTTGCCATACAGGTCCCAGCAAGCCATCTCCAGAGCGCTCACCGCCATGGGAAACGCCTCCGCGCCTTCCAGCGAGAACAGGTCGGCCGCCACTTCGCGCGGATGCAGATAGGTGCCGGCGATGACCCGGGGCGCCAGCGTCTCGCGCAGCACACGCAGATCGCCACCGAGGGTCTCGGGCAGATACCAATCGGTGTCGAAGGCCGTGCACTCCCCTAACCCTACGCGGCCCTTGCGGTCGATCACCTCGACAATGACCGTATCTCGGTAGGTCAGCGTCTCCTTCGGCGTTTTGAAAGGCTTGGAAAACGGCAGGCGCCCGTGGTGAAGCACCACGCGCCGGATGTCGATGTTCTCGCTGAACAGCGCCTCGCAAGCGGCGCGGTCGATCTTGCCGATGCCCGACCGCGGCAGCTCGTCCACAATGGATATTTGCTCGGGAACGTAAAGCTTCGACAGCCGCTGGGAAAGCGCCTCCCGCAAGGCCCGGGTGCTGATGAGCGGTGCATCGGGGGTCAGCTCCACCACGGCCGCCGGACGACGACCCCAGCGGGCGTCGGGTAGCCCGAACACATAGGCATCGGCCACGCCGGGAACGCGCACGAGAGCGTCGACGATTTCCGCCGGGTACACGTTCTCGCCGCCGGAGATGAACATGTCGCCGGTGCGCTCGCGCACATAAAGGCAGCCGTCGTGAAGTGCCGCCGTATCGCCCGTGAGGAAGAAGCCGTCCACGGTGAAGGCCGCCCGGGCGTTGGCGTAGCCGCCGAACACCCCTGGGCCGCGCAGGGCGAGGCGCCCGAAACCCTCAGCATCCGGCTCCACAATGCGGGCCGAATAACCTGGCAGAAGCCGCATACCTCCCGTGAACTGGGGTGTGATCAGCATGTTCGCCACTTGGCTCGACGTCTCGGTCATGCCATAGCTGGCATACACGCGCGCCTCGGCCTCCAGGGCCCGGGCCACAGTCTTCGCGTTCAGCGGGCCGCCTCCGAGCAGCACGCACTCGTACTGGGAAAGCGCGTTTGGCCGCGCATTCAGCATATCCTGCAGCATCTTGTCCACCACCGAGATGTGGGTGGCGTGCATCACCTCGGCATCACGCAGCACCGCCGCCGCGTCGAAGCGCTCGTAGATGCGCAAGGGCCAGCGGCTGCAGACGCTGCGCACGAGCACTTGGAAGCCGCCCACGTGGAAAAACGGCAGCACCGCCTGCCACAGACCGCGCCCCCGGACGCGCCCGGAAAGCACCCGGTTCGATGCCTTCGACGCCTCCACGAGGTTGCCCCAGGTGAGCTCGGCGGCCTTGGGCTTGCCCGTCGTGCCGGAGGTGAACATAATGAGGGCCCGATGGCTGGAATCGAAGACATGGGCGGCTCGTTCGGCGAAGTGGATGGCGTCCTCGACTGAGCCGCCGAGGGAGTCGTCCACCCGCTCGTTGCGCAGAAGCGAGTTGCACACCGCCTCGAAGAGCTTGGGCTCGCCGGCCGCATCCACCGTGTAGGCCACGCGCAATCCCGCCCGCTCCAGCTCCAGCACGCGCGTGAGCTTCTCGGCATCGGTCAGCCGATGGTTCAGTGCCACCAGGGCGAACCCTCCGTAGGCCGCCGCCAAGGCGAGGAACACGTACATGGGGTCGTTGGGCAAATCCACCGCCACCACATCGCCTGG
>OGYH01000495.1_pt1 | contig 41708 bp, 36 predicted proteins | sample 1576511 | NCBI WGS metagenome assembly OGYH01 (sample SAMEA3541522, study PRJEB24748) | human gut metagenome | biome: human gut; feature: human-associated habitat; material: faeces | place: China | collected 2012
GAGAGAGAGAGAGAGAGAGAGAGAGAGAGAGAGAGAGAGAGAGTCCCTCACATATCTGACTAATACGTCCAATGTGGATAGTTTCTCTTTAATTTTCTATATTTATAGAAAGATACCGGAGCCGGGGCCTGACAGGTTTTACCGGCTTTTTCCCCTGGTTGATTATCCGTTTTGTTATCCGTTTTCCGCCAGCCGCCTTCTATTTCCCCAAGAATATAACGTAGTTATTGAGAACAAAATTTTTTCCGAAAAAATTTCATTTTTTTCGGTTTCGCTCCTCTTTGTTCTCCGTACAGAACTCCCCTCGGCCATGTTTCCTCCCGCATGGTCGGCGGGAGTTTTTTGCATATACGGCTCTGTCCTCTTTCCCTCGGCTCCAGACGACCTTCCATGCATACGCGCGCCTCCACTGAACGCGCCGTACCCTCCTGGCAGACGCCGGAAACCTCCCCGGCGCTGCCTCTGCGGTTATGCGTGATGCCCACGTTCGAGCGATCCGTCAACTCGCCTCAAGAGGACTTTCCATTGAGGAAATAGCGCCAGCCCAGGAAAAACAAAAAAGCCGTCGAGCGGCAACTCAACGGCTTCTTGCAGAACTGTGTTCTTACTAATGCAACGTGAGAACAACAGTAACCGCAAGGTTCCTCGTTGTCAACAACGAATCTGCTGTTTTTGTCTTTTTTCGGGCCGGGAGAAAGAAAAAATGGAGACGTTTGCCCCAAAGGGAAATATTTACGGCCCGATTCTGCCACAGTTTGTTCTGCAAATGTCCATTACGTTTGGAGCAAAAACCATGTACGCGATTTTGTGTGACTATGCCGCCGATAAAGATCACTGCTGGCCTTCACAGGCAACCCTTGCCAAAAGGCTTTCATGCAGTATCAGCAGCGTCAAAAACTACCTTGCCGAGCTTGTCAGAGCCAAACTCATTTCCATCAAACGAGAGCAATACCGTTCTTCTGTTTACTATCTTCTGCGCCCTGAAGAACTGACCAAAAAGCAAGAGACACATTTTGCCGACAAGCAGTCAGAAGCTGGCTGCCATGAGACAAAATCTGGCTACTTAAACAATCTTAGCAAACAAAGAAAAGAAAAATACTCCCCCCTTTCCCCCCATATGCCCGGAGAGACGGTCAATCCTGTTCGTCGCATGGTCGGAACGCCTGCGGCGGGGGGCGTGTCTTCTTCTCTTCCCGATTTTGAAAGCGTCTGGGCCATGTACCCCAAAAAGGAGGCCAAAGGCTTTGCTCGCATGGCCTGGCTCAAACTCGTGAGAAGCGGCCAGCTTCCGTCACTCCCTGAACTTCATGCCGCCATTCGACGCTTTGCCTCCTCGGAGAACTGGCAACGCGAACAGGGGCGCTTTGTGCCGCAACTGGGCAACTGGCTGCGCGGACAACGCTGGCTCGATTCGGTGCGGCCCTCCGGTCAGACAGGACAGGAACGCACGCAAGACCTGCGGAAAATAATGCAGGCACGGGAGGAACGGGAGCAACGCCAGCATGAGGCATGGAGCGCGAACAAGGCACGGCTGCGGCCTGAGTTTGAGGCATTCGCGGCGAAATTTCCGCCTGTTGCCAATGACGCCATGCCCTTCGGCATCTGGCTGCACCTTCATTCCCAAAACCGTGCGCCATCGGCGGAAGATATTCCACCAGAAAACACCCTGGGCATCATCGAATTTCTCCAGGATTACAAACGCCGCCGTCAGGCTGCCGACTACCGGATGCAACGGGAAACACCGTTGCATAGCCGAAAGGATGCCGGAAATCCGTGTCGCTCGGTGGGAGAAATCCTGAAAGGCATGGGCGCGGCGTTCCGCGGGGAAAACGCCTTCAGTGCGTCTGACCTTCCCATAACCGCTTACACATAAGGGGTTCATCGTGAAGAAAATATGCTGCCTTCTGGCGTTGACTATCCTTGCCGGACGACCGGCATTTGCGGACGACACACCCGCCGCGCCGTCCGAAAAACACAACATTGTTCTCGGACAGGCGGAAAAGAAAACCGCCCAGGACGCGGCGGACAAAAAAGCGCGGGACGCTCAAGCCCTGTTTGAAGAGAGTCTGCGGCAGATGATGCCGCTGGATGAGGGACAGATACAGGAATACCGGTCGCGCTCGGACGAGCGTGACCGCGCCCTGCTGCCCGTGCCTCCAGCATTGAACACGCGCACAGTGCGCGTGACGCTGGAGCCGGGCCGTTCTCCCGTGCCTGTGTTCACCACGGCCAATATCGCCACGTCTCTGGTCTTCCACGACTCCACGGGCCAGCCCTGGCCGATTACCTCCGTAACCAACGGAGGGCCGTCCTTCTTTCAGGTGCTGCGCCCGGAACTGCCGGACGGAAACCTGCTCAATGTCATGCCCACGCAGAGCTACGCCACATCAACCATTGTGGTGACGCTGGAAGGCCGAGACATACCGCTGGTCGTCCGGCTGGAATCGGATTCCGTGCGTGCGCCGGAACGCAAGGCGGATGCGCTGGTGCTGTTCCAGCTTGCCCACCACGGCCCGAAAGCCGCCCTCCCGATTATCAGGGACATCAAGGAAACGACGGATTCCTCCATGCTGGCCTTTCTTGACCGCGTTCCGCCGGAAAAAGCCGTGCGCGTCCGCGTGGAGCCGGGAACTGATGACGTGCTTGTCTGGCACCACAACGGCAAGCACTACGTCAGAACCGTCCACAGTCTGATGTGGCCCGCCTGGACAGCCGTGGTCAACGGCGCGGGCAATACCAGATGCTACGAAGTACCGGTTACATCGCGGGTCATGCTCTCCAGAAACGGACAGATTCAGACGCTTCTCCTGAAGCCTTCCAGATGAGGGAATGTCATGAGCGATATGACAAGCACGGAAAAAAAGCGGCGTCTCATCCTGTTCAGCCTTCTGGGGGTTGCGCTCGCCGTCTCCATACTTCTCGCGTCCTTTTTCCTGTTCTCCCCGGAAAAACCGTCCGCCACGGCCAACCTGACTTCGGCAAGGACGGACGCCATCAGCGGCAAGGCGGGAGGCGAAGGCTCGGAAGAATACAATCAGAAGCTGAAGGAACACGACACGCGACTGGCCAACGACGCGCTCAAGAGCGGCGAGAGTTTTGTCCCCACGCCTGTAGGGCAACGAAAGCCGGTGGTGGTGAAAAAGGAAGACACGCCCCCGCCCGTGCCCCCGGTCGCGCCGGTGCGAACCGCGCCCGTCCAGACGCCCCGCACGGACAATACCATGCTCAAGCGCATGATGGAGGACCTGGCGGCACTGGACACAAAACTGTCCGCCGTCGCCGTGGGTGAAGGCAGGATAGTCTATCTGCGCGACTTCTCGGAGGAAACAGCTCCTGTCGCCACGCCTGTTGCGGCAACGTCAGAGACAACGCAGTCAGGGAACACTCCTCCCGCCATGACGCTCAAGCCGGGCGATCTGCTCTATGCCATCGTGGATGTGGGCGTGAACAGTGATGTTCCGTCCGCCGTGCTGGCGACGGTCACGTCTGGAGAATACAGGAATGCCCGCCTGATGGGCAGTTTCCAGCGCCACGATGAACGCCTTGTGCTGGCGTTCAATCGCGCTGTTTTGCCTTCCGGCGAGACCGTCCAGCTTGAAGCCTACGCTGTTGACCCGTCCACTTCGGAAGCCTCGGTCGCCAGTTCCGTGGATACCCACTTTTTCAGCCGCTGGGGCGGGCTTATCGCGTCCGCCTTCCTTGAGGGATTGGGAAGCGCCAAACGCTACAGCGGCGCGCAAAGCACCATCTACGGCTACGGCAATGACGCGACTGACCAGATGGTCTGGAACACCTACAGCGTGGAAGACCAGGCATGGATAGCCGCCGGGAAAGTAGGCGAAAAGGCCGGGAAAATATTTGAAAAGGGCTTTGACCGCCCGCCGACCGTCCGTCTGGAAAGCGGCACTCCCGTGGGCGTTCTCGTCCTGAACGTCAAGGGCAGGTGACGGCATGGACAATTACGTCGCCAACGTCATTCCGCACTTGCAGCAATGGTGGCCCGTGCTTGTCCGGCTGGCCTATCTGGTGGGCGTCGCCTTCGCCGTGGTTTCGCTTGGACAGGCCATCAGCCACAAGCATCGCTTCAACCGCTCTACGGCGATATGGACGTTCGTCTGCGCCGTACTGCTTCTGAACCTGCCCGCGCTCATGGATTCTCTGTCCATGACGGTATTCAACCAAAGCTCGGAGCAGTCGTTGAGCTACAGCCCGCCGTCTTCGCCCGGTTCCGTCTACATCCAGTTCGCGGTGTACGCCATCGCCACGGTGGGCCTCATCGGCATTGCGCGGGGGCTGTGCCTCATGCGCGACACGCCCAATCAGCCCATGAACCTCAGCCGGGGCCTCGTCCATCTGTTCGGCGGAATCATCGCCGTCAACCTCGTCACCTTCCTGCGCGGCATCGGAGCCACCATAGGAGGCGACGTGCAAACATATATAGCCAGAATTATTGGCTGAGAGGGCATTTCTATGAATAACAATGCTTCTTTTACCGCTGTTTCTCCCCTCCGTTTCACCGCCGTTTTCATGGGCATGGCCGCCGTCTGGCTGTTTGCTCCCGAAATAGCCCATGCCGCCGTGACCTTCGGGGAAATCGGCCAGAACATCGCCGACAACTCCAAGGGTGTCGCCAAGGGCATCACAATGGCGGGCTATGCCGCCGGAGCGGGCATGGGCGTGTGGGGCACTGTGGACATGTATAAGGCCACGAAAAATCAGGGACAAAGCACCTATGCCGGTGGGCTGACCAAGGTGCTCATCGGCGCTCTGGCGCTTGGCCTCGGCGAACTCTTGGGTTCCGGTTCGGCCACGCTGTTCGGCTCCGACCAGACTTCCGGCATGGGCGATCTGGGCCTGTAGGCAGGGGTGATGAACATGAGCCTCTTCAAAAAAAAGAGAAACGTCCCCCTGCCGGAGCCTCGGACAGAAACGCCGTCAAAGGAGATGACGGAAGTTCATGCCTCGCCGCCCGCCCCGGATGCCGCCGCCGTCATCGGCGGACTGGACTGGTACAGAGCGCAGTTCCACCGCGCCATGAAACTGGCCCTCGCTCTGACCGTAGCCTTGTGCGCCAGTCTGGGCGTTGCCGCCATCCTGCTCCTGAATCAGCCGAAGCCGCAATACTTCGCGGCCACGCCGGACTTGCGGCTTGCGCCCATGATTCCGCTCGATCACCCCCTGCTCACGCAGGAGGGTCTGCTGACCTGGGCCTCAAACGCCATCACCGGGGCCATGTCGCTCAACTTTCTGGAATGGCGGGAAAAGCTGGAATCCCTCCGGCCGCACTTCGACGACGCGGCCTACAAGTCCTTTCTGGCTTCCCTGCAAAGCTCCGGGGTGCTGGACATGATTCGGGACAAGCGACTTTCCGCTTCCGCCGTCGCCACACGCGCCCCGGTAATCATCGCTTCCGGTCTGGTGGGCGGCAAGGCCACATGGAAAGTCGAGTTCCCCCTGATTGTTTCCTACGAATCCAGCCAGGGCGTGGAAAGCACGCAAAAACTCCTTGCCACTGTCCTTGTCTGCCGTGCGTCCACGGCAAAGACGCCGCGCGGCGTGGTCATTCAGCAAGTCGTACTCAAGAGGGATGCGTAATGCTTGATATACTTGTCAACGGCGTGGATCGCGGCATCCGCGCTCTCTCGGAAGCGTTCGCCGGGCCGGTTCACAGTTACTGTCGTCTTGAAACCGTGGATAACGGCGTACTCGTGGCCGATGACGGAAGCCTCGTCAGCCTTCTTCATCTGGAAGGCTCGCTGAAGCATGTGGGGGTGGAAGAATACGCGGCCATCGTCTCCGGCCTGACGGAAAAGCTCCAGGCCACGCTTTCCAAACCGGGGCACGCCCTTCAGGTGGTCTTTGAATATGACCCGGAAAGCAGCGGAGAACGAATTGCCGAGCTTCTTGAGCCGTCGCGCCTGACGGCACACAACCTCGGCCTGCATATCGGCCCGCTGCTGGAAGATTGGGGCCATGCCCTGCAACGTTACTGCGCTCTGGAAACATGCTGGATTGTGCTGTGGACGCGGCCCGCCGTGCTGCCCGACACCCTGCGGAAGACGGCGCTGAAGGAACGCGACGCGGCCATGTCCAAAATGCCCACACTTGCGGGTTGTCAGCAGATTGCCCGTGCCGTCGCCGCCCTGCATGACGCGCACAATGGCTTTCTTACTGGTGTTCTTGATGCCTTCCGGCAGGCGGATTTGCTGGCCTGGCCGCTCACGGCGCATGACGCCCTGCGTGACATTCGCCTGTGCATCGCGCCGGAGTTCACCAACCGGGCATGGCGGGCGCTTGTGCCCGGCGATCCCCTGCCGCTCCGTCTGCCTGACCCGGACACAGGCAAAAGAGAGGAATTGCATAACGTCCTGTACCCGGACTTCAGAACGCAGCTCTGGCCGCGCGAGGGGAACATGGTGTCGCGGAGCGCAATCCGAATAGGCGAGCGCATCTATGGGCCGCTGATTATGACGCTCATGCCGCAGACGCCCAAACCCTTCCAGGACTTTTTCCGCGTTCTGGCGCGACGGGACGAGCGTTTGCCGTACCGCATGTCCTTCCTGCTGGAAAACGGCGGCCTGAACATGGGCCTCAAGCCGTTGCTGGCCGCGATTCTGGCGTTCACCAATGCGGACAACAAACGCTTCAACAACGCCGTGGAAGCATTGCGGGCGCTGGATTTGGAAGGCGTGTGCTGCGTGAAGTTCCGTATCTGCCTCTGCACCTGGGCCTGTGTACGGGAAAATGAACAGGACGCTCATCTTCTGCTCAGACGACGGGTGGCGGAACTCTCCAAAGCTGTTCAGGGATGGGGAACGTGTGATGTGACGGAAGCTCTTGGCGACCCGCTGCTCGGCGTTACCGCGACACTGCCCGGCCTGATGCCGTCCAGTCCGGCCCCGGTTACCGCCGCGCCGCTTCAGGATGCCATCGGCATGTGGCCGCTGCGCTCGGCTTCACCCTGGAAAGAAGGAAGCCTTCTGTTCCGCACTCAGGACGGTAAAGTCATGCCGTTCGCGCCGAACTCGTCGGAACAGGCCGCGTGGATCGATCTGGGCGTCGCTCCGATGGGCGGCGGGAAGTCGGTTTTCCTGAACGCCATGAACTTCGCCTTTGTCACGCAGGCCGGGCTGTCCCGCCTGCCGTGGCTGTCCATCGTGGACGTGGGGCCGTCTTCTTCCGGCCTGATTACCCTGCTGCGGGAAAACCTGCCCGAAGGGAAAAAGCACCTTGCCGCCTATCACCGGCTCAGGATGACGCCGGACTATGCCGTCAATCCCTTTGACACGCCGTTGGGGTGCCGCAAGCCGCTGCCCTCGCACAAGGCGTTTCTGGTCAACCTGTTGTCGCTGCTGGCCACGCCCCTGGATGTCACGGCTCCGGCGGACGGCGTGCCGGGTCTGATAGGCCGGGCCATTGACCTTGCCTACGAGGAACTCTCGGACGGCAATCATCCCCGGCTCTATCAGCCCAATGTGTTGCCGGAACTGCATGAACTCATTGTCCATGAAGGCATCAGACGCGACGCTTCCACCTCCTGGTGGGAAGTGGTCGATGGGCTTTTTGAGCGGGGGTATGTGCATGAGGCATTGCAGGCGCAGAGATACGCCGTACCCCTGCTGGCCGATGTGGGGGCGCAGATTCGGCAGAACAAGGGCATCCAGAACACCTATGAGGAACACACCATCAACAATGTCTGGCGCTCTCTGCTGGATGCCATTGAAGCGTATGTCATCCTGAAGGAACCTACCCGGTTCGATTTGGGCGACGCGCAGATCGTCAGTCTCGACCTGGACGAAGTGGCTCCGCGAGGAGGAGCCACGGCGGACAGACAGTCGGCGGTCATGTATATGCTGGCGCGACACGTTCTTGGTTCGCGCTTCTTTTTGATGCCCGCCGATGTGCAGCTCATGCCCGAATACTATCAGGACTACCATGCCGGACGCATTGAGGCCATCCGGGAAGACCCCAAAAGATTGTGCTACGACGAGGCTCACCGTGTAACCAACAACGTCTCGGTGGCGGGCCAGCTTCAGGCCGACATGACCACAATGGCGCGGGAATCACGCAAGTGGAACCTGTCCATCGGGCTGTACACGCAGTCCATTGACGACATTCCCAAAATCATCACGGACGAACTTGCCACAACCGTGGTCATTCTCGGTTCCGGAACCGAGAAAAGCATCGACAATCTCTCGGAACGCTTCGGCCTGAACGGGGCCTGCCGTCATGCGCTCTCGCGCCTGGGCAAACCCGGCAAGGCCGGTTCCAATCTCATTGCCCTGTTCAGAACAGGTTCGGGCATGTCCCAGCTTGTCCTCAGTCTGACCATAGGCCCTCAATCTCTCTGGGCCTTTTCCACCACCACGGAAGACGTGGCTATCCGCAACAATCTCTATCAGCGCCTGGGGCCGTCCGAAACCCTGCGGCGTCTGGCCGCACGTTTTCCGGGCGGTTCGGCCAAGGCCGAAGTGGAAAGACGCAGGCGCAACGTCGAAGACCAGAGCGACGCCGATGGGGAAGTCGTCAACGTCATTCTGGAAATTGCCAACGAAATAGCGAGGGAACTATGAAAAAAGTTCTTTTGGCTTTGCTGATAACGGCTTTTCCGGCTCAGGTCTGGGCTGGAGGCTGCGGATGCGGCTCTGTCAGAGCCATCGTCACGGCGGCGAAATCCGAAACCATTCAGGCGGTAAACGCCTATACTGCTGCGGAAGCTCAGGCCATCCGTTCGGAAATCCTGCTGGCGGCGCAGAACATCATCGGCACCATCAAGACGGAATCCGCCACCATCGTGCGGGCGCTGATCGCCCTCAAGGAGAGCAATGCCGCCACGCTCAAGGGACAGGCCGTGGCGGGCGAGGCCATGAAAACCGAAGATATGTACGGCAAGGCCGCACAGCCCGCCGGGCTGTGCGGAAGCAGTTCCCTGGGCGCGGGCATCCAGCTCGGCGCTCAGGCCGGACGGGAAATCCACGCCGCCATGCGCGAAAAGCAGCTTGAACACGCCCATACGCCGGGCAAAAAGCCGGTGGAATTTCTCCGGCGTGTGCTGGCGGAAGACCAACCTTCCCAACAGGAAAGTCTGGACGCGCTCTTTCCGCTGGGCGGCACGCTCACGGAAGACCAGGTAGCGCAGGCCCATGAAGCCGTCAAGACGTTGGCCAATCCCCGCCCGTTGCCGGTGGTGACGGAGGAGCAGAAGGAAACGCCCGCCGGACAGACCTATGCGGCGGCGCGGAAAATCCATGAGGAACGGATAGCCGCCGTCATGGAGTCACTGAACAACCATGTGGTGTACCACGCGCCCACGCTGCCGGAAGATGTCACCACCTGGGCGGAAAACCAGTGGTCGGAAGCGGGCGGGAGCGGTACGCCGCCCGGCATTGTGGACGGCAAGCTCTCGGAGGCCGGGCTGTACAGGCTCCTCTCGCAGATGCGCGTCGGCAATCCCAACTGGTTCGCGCAAATAGCCACAGCAACGGATACGGGGCTTTTGCGGGAGCTGGTCATCATGCAGGCGTTCCAGATGGAGCTGACGCGCAAGAATACGGATTTGCTCGACAGGCTGACCGTCATTGCCTCGCTGGACTTTCTTACCCGTATGGAAGGCACGACAGGCAGGGAAATGGATGACCTCTACACGCGCATGGTCGGCGCTCAACAGTAGGGGGAGAGCTGTATGGCAACAGACCTTCCCGCGACTTCGGAAGTCCTGCTCCCGACCGATGCCAGCAAGCATATTCTGGACACTTTTCTCGGCCAGGGCTGGGATAGCTGGGGCGCGAGCCTTGGCGGCAGTCAGGCTTCCGAACTGATGCTTGAAATGTTCAGCGCCTTCAACCTGATTGCGCTGGCTGTGGTGTCGGCCCTGTTCATCTGGGTGCTGGCCGTTGCCGTGGCCGGGACGGCCCACGAAGGCACTCCTTTCGGAAAGCGTTTCAGCTCGCTGTGGATGCCGCTGCGTTTTGTGGGCGCAATGGGGGCATTGGCTCCCATTTTCAAGGGACTGTCGCTCTTTCAGGTGGCGATTCTGGCCTGCATCGGCTTTTCCATCAACCTCGGCAACTACGTCTGGGAGCTGGGTACGGACTATTTTGTGGAGCATGGTGGGCAGCTTTCTCCCCAGGCTCCGGATCAGAACGTCACTCAGTATGCGTCCATCACCAACGGCGCTCTGGAATCGCTGACACTCCAGTATTACCTGAACGAACGGCGCGGTCTGAACATCACGCCGGGCGGGGAATGGAAATACAGCGGCAACTGGTTCCGCTCCGGGGGCGAATACAGATTCATCTTCAACGGCAACGCGGGAAGCATCACGGTTTCCTGCGTGGACGAAAGTGACGCCCTGTGCCGGGGAAAGGTCAATGCCGTGGGCACGGCCATTTCCGCGCTCTCACCTCTGGCGCAACAGCTTGCCGATCCCGATACTCCGGCTTCCTCCATCGAGCCTCGCGCCCTGTACGATGCGGCCAATCAGGTCAACACGACCATCCTTTCCGGTCTGCAAAGCTACGCGCAACAGGGACAGCTTCAGGGCAAGCTCAACGAGTTCAGGGAAAATGCCGCGCAATACGGCTGGTTTGCGGCAGGTTCGTCCTACTGGTCTATCGCCTGGATCAATCAGGAAGTCCGGGAAGCCATGTACTCCGGCATTGCCTACAGCCCGCACGAGTACACGGTATCGGAACTCCATGCCCTGATGCACGGCCTGCGGGACTATGAAGCGGCCAAAGAGCGTGTGGCCAACTATATCAAGACCGCCTACGCCAGCCGGAGAGGGATTTCCGACACCACGGCCACGCCGTCCGTTACGGACGAAGGCCGGGCCTTTGATGAAATCCGCAACTGGCTGCGGGCAACGCTGAATCAGCTCGTGGCCGGGAACATCCTGCCCATAGCCGTTGAAAAGCTCTCCAGCCAGGACCCGATCATGGCGGTGTCCGATGTCGGGGACTATCTCATCGGCACGGCCTGGGGCCTTGCCTCGGCGCTCGGCGTGGTGGATGTGGCACACTCGATGGGCAAGGCACTATCCTTTGTGGGCAAGGCCATTCCCAATCTGGACAAATACATTTCCTTTGTCCTGTTCACGGTCTTTCTGCCTCTCCTGCTCTACGGGCTGGCGCTGGCCTACTACTTGCCCGCCATTCCCTTCATCCGCTGGATTTCCGCGCTTGTCGGCTGGATCATTCTGGTGGTGGAAGCTCTTGTGGCCGCGCCGCTCTGGCTCTGCGCCCATGCCCTGCCCGAAGGGGACGGCGCTGCGGGCCAGCACGGCAAACGGGGCTACTTCCTTCTGCTCGGCATTCTCATCCGCCCGCCGCTCATGGTCTGCGGATTCTTCGCCGCCGTCATCCTCATGAACGTGGTGGGCAGGCTGCTCGGCGCGGGCTTCGAGCTGTTTGTCGGCGGAACCATGCAGACCAAGGTTATCGGCATTACCGGCACGTTCTCCATGCTCGTCATCCTCGGCATCGTGGTCATCATGACGGCCAACAAGTTTTTCAGCCTCATCCACTACCTGCCCGAACACGTTACCAACTGGATAGGCCAGCAGTTCCACGCCCTTGGCGAGAAGGAAGACCAGGCAGGTGTGAAAAACGTCTTTGTCGGTTCCACCAATGCGGTTTCCTCCGGCGCTCATGGAGCGCGGGAACTGCGCGGCGACATTTCACGGCAATGGAACAACCCCGGCGCGGGCAACGCCCGGACTTCAACGCCGCAGGCCCCTGCGTCCAGCCCCAGGCCGGGACTGACGCAACAGAATTTCAGGAGCTGATATGGATATTTTCGACAAGAAAAAAACCGTCATCAGTTGCTTTGACCTGACCGGCAACATGATGCGCCCCTGGGCGGAAGCGGGATACCTCTGCTACTGCGTCGATATACAGCATCCGCAGGGAGAAACGAGACAGGGAAACATTATCCGTGTCGGCGCGGACATGCGCGACTGGCTGCCGCCGTTCAGACCCATCACCTTTGCCGCCTTCTTCCCGCCCTGCACGGATGTGGCCGTTTCCGGGGCACGGTGGTTCAGGGACAAGGGGCTGTTCGCGCTGTTCCAGTCCATACGCCTGTTCTACGCTTCCATCCGCATCGCGGAATGGACGCGCGCTCCGTACCTCATCGAAAACCCCGTCTCCACCATCTCCACTTACTGGCGCAAGCCTGATTTCACCTTCGATCCCTGTGATTACGCGGGTTATCCGGGCGGTGAAAACGACCTGTACACCAAGAAAACCTGCCTCTGGACAGGAGGCGGCTTCATCATGCCGCCACCCAAACGGCTTGAGCCGGTACAGGGCAGCAGGATGCACCGGCTTCCTCCTTCACCGGAAAGAGCGAACCTCCGCAGCGCCACGCCGATGGGCTTTGCCCGCGCGGTGTTTGAGGCGAACTGTCCTGGTTGGAGGTGTGTATGAAAACGCCTGTCTTTATCCAAACGATTCTGGATGCGGCCAGCCTGTCCGGGCGGCATGTCGCCGGGCTTCGTGGCGACTTCCGTTCCCGACTGGACGCTTTCCGGCTCCACCGCTCGGCAGATGAGCAACAGAAGCTGGCGGAAGATTTTCGCCATGTGCTTGCCGCCTGGGGCATTGCCGACGCGGATACTCCCGGCGTCATCTCGGCCTTGCGCCTGCGTCTGCCGGTGTTCGCCGTTCCGATGCTGGCCTGCCTCATTACGGCGACATGGTCGCACAGTGCGGTTTCCTTCCTGTCACTGGCCTGCGTTGCACCGCCCTGTCTGCTCGGCATGGTCACGACGCTCTGGCGCATTTCCATTTTGCGCCACCGTCGCTTTACACCGCTGTGCCGCTGGTTGTTGCGGTTCCGCAAGCGTCCGTAGCGGGCGGGGTGTGTCTCTCTTAACCTTAATTATGAAAGGAGTAGCTTCGTGTTTCCCAGAACCCTATTGATACTGTTCTGTCTGGCTCTTGCGGCCTGTGCGGAGAAAACCGTGACTCCGATTCCTCATGAAGTCGATTTCGTATCAGCTACGCTTGGACAGGCTGCGGAGCAGGCCCACGGCGAACTCGCCATGCTTGCCAGACTGCGCGGACAGGGCTTGCAGCCCTTGCTGCCCTCCGCCGATCCCTCGCTGAATCTGCCAGTTTCTCTTGCCTGGACTGGCGAAGCGTCCGGGGCGCTCAAGGAAATCTGTCTGCAACTCGGCTACCGCTATAAAGAGGCAGGGAGCCCTTCCGCGCAGGCTTTGACGGTCGTGGTGCGCGGTCTGAACCGTCCGGCGCATGAACTGCTGGAAGACATCGCATGGCAGATTCAGCCGCAGGCCGTAGTGCGCGTCGATCCGGTCAACCGGGTGCTGACGCTGGCCAGAACTTCCGGCGCGGAGGGAAGGTCATGAAAGCTCCCGCCATCCTTCTTCCCAAAGAACCGCTGCCCGATTTGCATGAACCTCCCATCCATATGGAAAGTTACCAGAAAGGATTTCGTGACGGTTTTCAGGACGGCTTTGCCGCCGACCTGTCCACGCCCGGCGTTGTTCTCTGCGGGAGCGGCCTTCTGGCATTGCTGATTGCCTGCATCGTGGTCATGCGTCACGCCTCGCGTGTGGTGAATATCCTGTGCCAGCGTTTTCAGGTTGATGTGTCCAAAAAATCCGCTTCCCAGAAGCTGGCCGGGCTGGTTCTGCCGTTGCTGCTCTGCGCCGGTCTGACCGGCTGTGCCTTCAGACAGGGCGAAGTCGTCAATCCCGCGCCCGTATCGCCGGAAATAACCAATGCGCCGAAGCCTGCCGATGGTGTAACCAAAGAAGGAGCCTTCACTCCCTATGACGCCTCGTACCGGGAAGACGGTTCCGGGCAGTACCTTGCCGTCCATATTCCCGCAGACCCGGCCTCCGGGCCGCGTCACGGCGATCCCGCCGAACTTGCGGGACTGCTGGAAATGACTGGTACGGCGACCGGCAAAGAAAAAACGGCCGTCCAGCTCATGCGGCCCAAAGCCATCCGGGAAGCGGCACGGCTGATCACGTTCCAGACCGCCATGTCCTGGCGTTACGGCCAGCTTGTGGCGGAAACGGAACGCTACAGCGCCGTCATGGACACGGCCTTCAACTTTGCTCCGTTGATGCTCACGCAAGGCGAAGCCCTGATTATGCCGCCTCTGCTCACGCGGGCGGGAGCATCCATGCGCATTGAAGATAACGCCACGGCCACGGCGGCGAAAACCACCTATGAACTGCTGGAACCGGCCAGGTACATCGCGGTTGTGCCCAACTGGCGGGAGTTTCTCATGGCCGACGACTTCCCCGAACCGGAACAGCCCAATCCCGCCGTGCTGCCGAAAAACGCGGAGGAACGCGCCATCTGGCGAACCGCCGTGCGCGAAGCCTGGGAACAGGGGCTGGTCGAAGCCGACCAGCTCTATGCCGACAATGTGTCCCGCATGGCGCGGAGTTATCGCGGCGTCATGCTCTATCACCTGCTCACCGCCCAACATCTCATGAGCCGGGTCAATACCGCGTCCGCCGACCTGGGGACGCGCCGATCCGACAACGGCAACAAGCTGAACATCGGCCAGAAGGTCTACCGGATTACCGCGCCTTCCGCGTTCACGGTCGCGCCCGCCGCGTCCCGGAAGAAAGGAGGAAAATAGCATGGGGCCAGCGATTTCTACCCGCATGAACCCCGTATCCGCTGGACGCATACGGAACTCAATGACCTGCTGCTCTGGGGAACCCATTGCGGCATGTCAGACCTCAATCTGCGCTCCGGTCTGCCCGCATGGATGCGGTTGAACGGTATCTGGCGGAAGGTTACGCAACGGCCCATCACAACTGATGAGCTGCTGGCCGCGCTGGAGCGTCTGACCAAAAACAACTCCGTGGCCGCGCTCATCAAATCCGGTCAGTCGGATTACGATTTCGCCCATGAAATCGAGGAATCGCGCGGCGTGCGCCGCCGTTTTCGCGGCAACGCCACGCCGGTGGCGGACGGGTATTCAACCGGCGTCAAGATTGTCTTCCGTACCATTCCCTCCATGCCGCCCGCACTGGAAGACCTGCATGTGGAACAGGACATCCTTGACCACGCCATGCCGTCCAACGGTCTGGTGCTGGTCACGGGCGTCATGGGGTCGGGCAAGTCCACGCTGCTGGCCGCCATTCTGCGGCGCGTCATCGAAAGCGGCGGGCGCAATGTCAGCACCTACGAAGCGCCCATCGAGTTCGATTTCGATGCCGTGCCCAATCCCGGCGGGCCTGTTTCACAAAGCACGATTCCCGAACACCTGAAATCGTTTCTGACGGCCACGCGCAACTCCACGCGCACGGCTCCGGACGTGGTGCTTATCGGGGAAAGCCGCGATCCCGATACCCTGCGGGGCATGATGGAAAGCGCGGAAATCGGCGTGGCCGCCTATTCCACCGTGCATACCCGCTCCGTGCCGGAAACCTTGAGCCGTATCATCAACGTCTTTCCCTTCGCGGAACGACTGCAAGTTGCAGCCACGCTGCTTTCCAGCCTGCGGCTGGTCATCTCGCAGCGTCTGCTTCCCCTGCCGGACAACAGCGGACGTATCGCCCTGCGCGAATATCTGGCCTTTACGCCGGAAGTCCGGGAAACGCTGCTGGAAACTCCGCTGGAACGTCTGATTCTGAAAACCGAAGACCTGCTGACCGCTTCCGGCCAGCGGATTCAGGATGCCGCCCAAACCGCCTACAAAAACGGGAAAATCGCCAGGGACAGCTATCTGGCGATTCTGGCCGAACGCAAACACAGGAAAGGAACTGATTATGGCGCAACAGCATAACGACAACATACCGTATTACGAAATCTTCAGCATCAGGGAATACGTCAGGAAAGGAGAGACAAAATCCTCCTGGCTGCGTATCGGCGCTGGCTTCAAGAACAGGGATGATTCCTTCGGACTGGTCTTTCAGGCCATGCCTCTGCCCGATCCCAAATCCGGCCTGCTCCGTCTGTACATGCGTCCGTTCCGTCCCGAATCGGAACAGGATGTCGCTCAGGGGGAAGACGCCTTCTATCTGGAGATTGACCCGCTCATGGGCGCTCCGCTGGAGGAGCTGTGATGAAACATCCCGCGAATGTGGTTTCCCTCTCCGGCGGAAAGGACAGCACGGCCATGCTGCTCATGCTCCTTGAACGCGGCGAACCCGTGGCCGATGTCGTGTTTTTCGACACAGGCTGGGAATTTCCCGAAATGTACGAACATCTGGAAAAACTCGAAGCCTTCACCGGTCTGAAAATCACGCGCCTGCGTCCCAGGATGCCGATTGGCGTGGAAACGGACAAGTCGCCCTTTGACTGGATGTTTTCCGAATATCCGGTGGCCAGGCGGGGAACACGTCAGGTGCATATGATTGGCCGGGGCTGGCCCAACGCGCCCATTCGCTGGTGTACGGGCCGCAAACGGGATGCGCTTCACGCGCATTTTCTGGCGCTCACCCACCGGAGTGGCCTTGAACTCCCCCTGCGGCAGTGTATCGGATTCGCCGCCGACGAACGGCATCGACTGGACGGCGTGACAAAAAAGAACAGCGCCTACTGCGTACAACGGTATCCGCTGGTGGAATGGGGCGTCACAGAGGCCGACGCGCTGGCTTACTGCTACAAACGCGGCTTCACCTGGGGAGGTTTGTACCATTTCTTCAGTCGCGTCAGTTGCTTCTGCTGTCCGTTGCAACCTCTTGATGAACTGCGGACACTTCGCGGTTACTTCCCTGACCTGTGGCAACGGATGCTCGTCATGGAATCCTGGCTGCCGGAAAACAGACGGCGTTTCAAGGATTCCAGCGTCTCCGCGCTGGATGCCCGCTTTGCGGAGGAGGCGGATAATGGCTGACGTTCTCTGGCGCGACACCGCGCTCACGCCCAAAATCTTCATTCTGGACGCCCGCGCCGTCTTTCCTCTGGCCCTCTGGCTCTTTCATTGGGCCTGGTGGACGGCGGGGCTGGCGCTTGCCGCCATTGTCGCGCTCTATCTGGTGCAACGCACCGGCATGACTCCCGCCGCCTGCTTCCGTGCAATCCGCGTGGCCTGCATGGGGCGGATTCGCGAAACACGCAACACTGAAAGCCAGTGGCGCAAACGTTGCCGCTGGTAACAACAAAAAGGAGTGACCATGAATCATTACGCTGCGATTTTGAACCTTGAGGGTGCCGATTCCTATTGTCTGCAACATGATGACCTCTTTGAAGAGGATATTCAGGGCACACTGGAGCACTCAATCCTGCTTGGGCACGGGCAGACTGAATATGCAGCCATGATGAATGCATTCCGTACTCTCCAGGATAACGGAATGTTGAAAACCTATGAATGTAAATTTGGAGCTGATTGTATTTTGAAAAACAGTTCAGGGAAAAAAGCTCTGCGTCATCTCTGGCTGTATGACATCGACGATGAGAAGAAACCCACTCTTTACTCTCTCCCCGGACATTCCAGCGCCGTGGACTTTTGCAGCAGATACAACCTTCCTGAAGAAGCGGTAGTGGAACTGTCCCTTTTCATCAGTACCCTGCTTGAGTCGAACGAATAGGAGGCAATGAACTCATGTGGACACAAAAAAGAAATGATTTTGGGTTGTTCGATATTCCTGTCCGCTCTCCTGAAAAAGAGCGCGTTACGCTCACCCAGACTGACATTGAACGTCAGCTTGACGCGGGCGCGTTTCTCATGAGCCGCGAGGAAGCGGTCGCCGCCGGATTTCTCAATCCGTATGACGAACAGGATACCGTAATTGTGGACATCAGGGAGGAACGGAAATGAGCCAGACGCCACAGCAGAAAAAGAGCCGCTTTCAGCTCAGCCGGGAAGTTCAGGAGGAATTTGTCAACGGCATTGCCCAGACCATGTTGTCGCTGGCCGAAAACGCTGAACAAGGTCAGCCGTCCGTGGCTGAAACGCCCTTTTGCCCTGTGACCGGAAAGGAATACAGCGGCGCGAACATGGTGCGTCTGACACTGACAGCTATGGAAAAGGGCTACGACGACAACCGCTGGCTTACGTTCAAGCAGCTCCAGGCGGTCAGGGAGGAACATCCCGACCTGAACATCCGCATCCGAAAAGGAGAACACGGCGTCACCGTGCTGCGCCTGGAGGACGTGTTCTTCACGGTGGAAAAGGACGGGAAGTGGAACTTTGTTTCCGAAGAGCAGGCAAAGGGCATTCCCGATGTACAGCGTCATACCCTGCTGTATCCGTTCACGGTCTTCAATGCGGCCCAGATTGAAAACTTTCCCGCCAGGGAACAGCCCGCGCCCGTCATGAGCGAAGCCCAGCGCAACGAGTTGCTGGAACGCTTTGTCGCCAGTTCGGGTGTGGCGGTCGAACACGGCAAGGGCCTTCCGCGCTTCGACCACAGGACGGATACCGTCAGACTGCCGCACCCGGAGAACTTTCACAGTTCTGATGAGTATTACGCCGCCAAGCTGCGGGAGTTCTTCAAGGCTACCGGCCATACATCACGGGAAGCCCGACAGCCTGTAAAGGCCCACACGCTCAAAAGCTGCGCCTTCGAGGAAATGCGGGCGGAAATGTTCTCCATGCTGGCCGGGGCGAAATTTGGCCTGCCCATGCCGGAGCACGGTTCCGCGGAACGGCTCAGGCTCTGGAACCAGACCTTTTCCGGCGGGGAATCCAGGGCGCTTTTCCGGGCCGCCTCGGAAGCCGCGCGGGTGCTGACAACCCTGCGCCAGTTTGAAGCGGGCGAACAGCCCGCCGCCCGATGGTTCCCCAAACGCGAAGCCTGGCCGGAACTCATGGAGATGCAGAAACAGCGGGATGCCGTGACGGGCGTGTCCTTCCGGGAAAAGGCCGGTTCCGACGTGCCGCGTCCCGCGCCCGGCAATACCGCTTCGCGTTCTCTGTCCGAATCCGTCAGGGCATTTGAAGAAACGGACGACCTGACCGTCAAGGCCCGCCTGATTCTCCAGAATCCCGACTTCCTGAACATGGCGCTCATGCTCGACCCTTCCGCCTCCAGAGAACTGGCCGCGCTCTGCGATCAGGTGTCTCAAACGCTGCACATGGAACTGGACGCACGACTCCAGTCCGCGCCGGGCGCTGTGGAAAATCCCCTTCCCCTGAACGAACAGAAAGCCGCTTCCGCGCGGCGCATGAGGATGTGATATGCGACTTTTCATTGCCGAAAAACCCAATCTCGCAAAAGCCATCGCCAATGGTCTGGGCAACGGCCGCACGGAGAACGGCTGCATCCGCTGCGGCGACGATACGGTGACATGGTGCTTCGGGCACATGCTCGAACTTGCCTGGCCGCAGGAATACAAGCCCGAATATGCCCAATGGCGACGCGAACACCTGCCCATCATTCCTTCTGAATGGAAATACAAGGTCAAAAAGGATTCCGCCAAACAGCTTGCCGTCATCGGCTCCTTGCTGCGCGAGGCCGATTCCGTGGTCAACGCGGGCGATCCCGACCGCGAGGGCCAGCTTCTCGTTGACGAAGTGCTGGAGCATTTCAACTACCGCGGCCCGGTGGCCCGTATCTGGCTGCCGTCTCTGGATGACAAATCCGTCCGCATCGCCTTGAACGGCATCAGGGACAATACGCCCTATGCGCCTTTGCGCGACGCCGCCCGCGCCAGAAGTCTGGCCGACTGGCTGGTGGGCATCAACGCCACACGCGCCCTGACCATCAAGGGAAGAGAAGGCGGACGCTCCGAAACGCTTTCACTGGGCCGCGTGCAGACTCCCACCCTCGCTCTGGTCGTTGCCCGCGACAGGGAGATTACCAACTTCAGGTCCACGGACTATTTCGTGCTGCGGGCCTCACTCACCCATGCCGCCGGAGAATTTACGGCGACTTTCGTGCCCTCCGAGACGCAGGCCGGTCTGGACGCTTCCGGTCGCATGGTGGATTTCACCCAGGTTGCCGCCGTGCTTGAACAGGTCAACGGCGTGGAGGGCCTTGTCACGGAATCCCTGCGGGAGAACAAAAGCAAGGCCGCGCCTCTGCCGCACAGTCTTTCTTCCCTGCAAAAAGCCGCGTCATCCCGATTCGGCATGTCGGCTCAGGAAGTGCTGGATACCGCGCAATCCCTCTATGAGCGCAAACTGACCACCTATCCCCGGACGGACTGCCGCTACCTGCCGGAGGAACAATTCGACGGAGCCGCCGCCGTGCTGGCCGCGCTTTCCTCGCTTCCCGGCCTGGAACAGATCGCGGGAAAGGCTGACGCCTCGCTCAAAAGCGCCGCGTGGAATACGGGAAAAGTCACCGCGCACCACGCCATCGCGCCCACGGGCGAACTGCCCCCGGACAACCTCAAACCGGAGGAACGCTCTCTCTATTTCATGATTGCCACGGCCTTTTGCCTGCAATTCCATTCGCCCATGCGTTATGAAGCGCGAAAAATCGCGGTCAACCTTGCTGATACCCGTTGGGAAGTCACGGGGCGGCGCGTGGTGGACGCCGGATGGACGGCCTTCTCCAAAGACGAGGATGACGACGGGCAGGAAGAGGAATCCCTGCCGCCGGTCGAACAGGGCGATGCCGTGACCTGCCGGACAGTGGAAAGCGTAAAGAAAAAGACTTCCCCGCCTTCCCGTTTTTCCGAAGGCACGCTCATCGAGGCGATGGCCAATGTCCACCGCTTCGTGGGCGACGCCGACGCCAAAGCCACTCTCAGGGAAACCAAGGGCATCGGCACCGAGGCCACCCGCGCAAAGGTTCTCGAAACACTGAAAGAACGCGGCTATCTGGCGCTTGACAAAAAGTCCATCGTTTCCACGCCGCTGGGCCGGGAAATCATCGACCTCACCCCGCCCGCGCTCAAAGACCCCATCACCACGGCGGAATGGGAGTCCCGCCTTGAGGCCATCGCCCAGGGCAGGGAAACGCTCGACGCCTTTCTTGCGGAACAGAAGAAGATTCTGCCGGAACTCCTTGCCCCCATTCTGGGCGACGGCAGGCCCGCGTTTCCCTGTCCTTCCTGCGGCGCGGCCCTGAACCGCCGCAGGCGCAAGAAGGACGGTTCGTGGTTCTGGGGCTGCACGGCGTATCCCGACTGCAAGGTCATCCTGCCCGACGAAAACGGCAAACCCGGCAAGGTCAGACCCAAACCCGCGCTTTCGGAATACGCCTGCCCGGTCTGCGGCAAGCCCCTCGTCAAACGCTCCGGCGCGAAAGGCGAGTTCTACGGCTGCTCCGGCTACCCCGGATGCAAAAAGACCTGGCCCGTCGCTCCGAACGGCGCTCCTGATTTCAACGCAAAGAAAAGAGGAAAATAGAACGGAAGATGTGGGGGCGCTGCCCCCACTCCCCCGCAAGGGGCATGATGCCCCTTGACCCCCATTATTTGGAGACAGCGACATGAAATATATTGCCATGTTTATCTTGTGCATGGTTCTGGCCGCGCCGTGTTTCGCCGGTTCCTGTCAGGATATGCAGGACGCCGTGGGCAGCGCGATTCAGGAACGCAACAACAGGGTATCGGACTCGCACGACATTCTCATGCCCGACCCGGAAACCGAACGGGACGCGCTTTCCGGCTGCCTCGGCTCCGTCAATGCCATCGGTGATGCTTTCTCTCTCGGCGTGACTCTGCCGAGCATGGATCAGATTGTCGCGGGCATGTGCAGTCAGGTCAATTCCTACATCAACCGGAAAATCAACGAGGCTCACAATCAGGTCAACAACGCCGTCAACGGCATGGGCGGCAACAACCCCTTCAAGGTCTACGGCACCGGTGGGGATTATGTCGTCAAAATTACGGGAAAACTTCAATGAGAACGGTAATCTTTCTTTTCGCCACTCTGTGGTTGTTGCCAGATGCGGCCTTTGCCGCTGACCGGACAAGAGTTGTTTTGCCGTCCATGCGACCGCTGACGGCTGACTGCGTTCTGGACGCCGCCCGCATCAGCGGAATGCCCGTCGCCGCGCTCTTCGCCATCCTCGCCACGGAAGGCGGCAAAACCGGAGAAGCCATGAGCAACAGGAATGGCACATGGGTCCTGGGGCCGTTTCAGGTCAACACCATTCATCTGAACGAGTTGGCCTCGATGGGCATTTCACCTGACGCCGTACTTCGTGATGGCCGCGTCAATGCGTATGCCGCCGCCTGGCTGCTACGCAAGGAATGTCAGCGCACGGGCAGTCTCTGGCGGAGTATCGGCGCGTATCATTCCAGAACGCCGCATCGCCGGGATGCCTATATCCGGCGCGTCAAAAGCAACCTGGAACGGTTGCGCCGGGACGGGCTTTTCACGCTCTCCGTTCTTGAGCGGGAGGCAGGACAATGAACGGTCGGGATAACAGGGATGATCACCTTTTCTTATGGTGCGCCTTCCTGATTCTTGTCTTTGTGCTGCTGCCCGCCCTGTACATCGCTCATGCCGATAGCATGAACAGGCCGCTGCTTGCGCTGGCCAAAGCCCAGATTCAGGTCTTCGCGCCCTTCTTTGAGGAGGCGCAAACCGCGTGGGCGCGTATCGCGGAAGCCGATCCGGCCTCCCTGTCCTGGGACACTATGCAAAAGGTGCTGCGCTACACCGGCTCGTGGATTCGCTGGCCCTTTGCTTTGCTGCTCGTCCTGTTAGGCGTGGCCGCCATCTTCATGGGCCGCGTGAGCGGGCTTGTTCGGCGTTTCAACATGGAAAGCCTGCTGAAAAACAATGCGGAGTCTTTTCCCTGCCTGCGGCCCGTTGTGGGACGCGGCAAGTATCTGCTCTCGCCGGAATCCTACGATTCCGGCCTGTGGAAAGTCGCCCGGACACCCGCGCAATTCGCTCTGGAACACGGCCTGCTGGTCAATGACGCCGGGGAACCGTTCACGCCGGAACAGGCCCTGAAAAACGGCCTGCCGTCCACGGAACTGCCCGCCTGGGGCCATGCCCGGCTGGATGGAGAAAAAGCGCTTCGTGTGCTGACAGAACAGCTCGGCAAACACTTTGAGGGCTACGAGGGCTTGTCGCCCTGCCGCCGCGCTCTGGCCGTCGCTTTTCTGGCCTACGCGGACGGGGACAAGAAGGACTGCGTCGCTCTTCTCGACGCCGTTTCCCTCTCCTACCGCGAAGAAACCGGGCAAGCATCTTGTCCTCTTCTGGAAGACGACGACTTTTCTAGGAAGTTGAAAAAGCAGTGGGAAAGCCACTCTTCCGTGCTGAACGAGAAGTGTCTGAGCATCCATGCCGCCTATGAACTGCCCTGGTTCATGGCATTGCTGTATCGGGCGCGACAGAAAGGCGTGCTGGCCAGTTCGCAGTTCCTCTGGCTCCGTCCGTTGGACCGTCCGCTCTGGTACGCGCTCAACCAGTGCGGAGGACGCGCGGCATGGGCCGAAGGTTTTGCGCCCTGGGCACACTACACGGCGGAAGAAAAAGAAAGGAAGACTTTGACAAAAACGCATGTGGCTCCCGCCGTGGCAAGCCTCAGGGAAGCTCTGTCCGCTCAGGGCTGGCTGACGGAAATCTTTGTGCCTCCCATGCCCGAAGAACCGTCAGCACAGTCTGTCGATTCCATTGCCGCTGGTTCTCCTTCCGTGGATTCCTCCGGCGCATCTTCCCCCATCGAGCCGCCGCCGGACGTGGTGCTGGCCCATGCGGAAGACGATCCCGAATACGACGCCAATGAAGACCCCAAATTGGCACAACAGCAACTATAAGGATGAAATCCATATGGTACGACATATCAGAGGTCTGGAAGACCACGAAACTCAGGAGCGCAAACGCCTGCACCGCGATGTGCGCTCCCCCTCGCAACGACTTGCGGACGCGCTCAAGCTCGGTCAGGTGCAGACCGGCGGCATCTTCACGGCGGGGCTGTGTCTCCTGCTTTTCCCGGCCTGCGCCACGCCGCTGTTTTGCCTGGGACTGGCGCTCTTTCTCGCCCGCTGCGCCTGCGTGAACAACGAACGCCTGCCGTTCCGTATGCCGATGGGGCTGACCGGTACGGACAGGGGCGATCCCCTGCCCGGACGGAGCGGTTTTGCCAGACCGGAGGGCATTTTCTTCCTCGGCAACCGGCTTCAGGACAAACAGGAGCTTTGGCTGAAAGCCAAGGATATTCTCACCCATTGCCTGCTTTTCGGCACAACAGGTTCCGGCAAGACGGAAACGCTGGTTTCCCTCTCCTACAATGCCCTGGCCACGGCCAGCGGGCTTTTCTACATCGACCCCAAGGCGTCGCCCAAGCTGGCGGTGCAGATATGGCAGATGGCCCGCTTCCTTGGCCGGGATGATGATTTTCGCGTGTTGAACTACGGCACGTCCGGCAAGGTCAAGGGCAAGTCCCCGCGCCGCCTTTCCAATACCAACAATCCCTTTACCTTCGGGAGCGCCGAAGCCCTGACGCAGCTTCTGGTTTCCCTCATGCCCGCTTCGGACGGGGCCAATTCCATCTTTGCCGACAAGGCGCAGGCCCTGATTTCCGGCGTCATGTACGCGCTGGTGGATTTGCGGGACAAGGGGCTGCTCAAGCTCTCCACCTCCATTATCCGCGATTCCCTGGCTCTGGAAAAATGCGTGGCGCTGGCTCTGCATCCCGAACTGGATGAAGAGTCCCGCGCCTCCATTCAGGCGGCTCTTGCCACCTCCGGCTGGATTGCCGGTCGTGACCTGAAGGAACAGCCGGAATCCTTCGCGGAACAGTTCGGGTACGCGCAATCCTACTTCGGCAAGGCCCTTTCCAGCCTGACCGATACCTACAGCCACATCTATGGCGCGGAAGATGGGGAGGTGGACTTCAGTGATGCCATCATGCAGCGAAGAATCCTCGTCGTTCTCCTGCCCTCCCTGGAAAAAGCTCCCGCCGAACTCGCCAGCCTCGGCAAAATCAGTCTTTCAGCCATCCGCAATGCCTGCGCCGTGGGCCTTGGCGCTCATATCGAAGGCGATGCCGCCGATGTACTGGAAGCCCTGCCGACTGATACCATAGGCATTGGCCCGTATCTGTGCATTGTGGATGAATACGCCGCTATTGTTACGCCCGGCTTTGAGGTCGTGCTGACACAGGGGCGCGGGCTGGGTATCGCCGCCATTGTAGCTTCACAGGACTACGCCGGTATTCTGGAAGCCGACAAGAAAGGCGCACAACAGATGGTGGCGAATACTTGTTTGAAAGTGTTCATGCGAATGCAAGATGCGGAAAAGACATGGGAACTGATACGCGGGCAGGCGGGGCAAAGCACTGTCCTGCGTACAAGCGGATTCAACATCAATGAGCAAATCAGCTCCGACTATCGGGATGCAAATTCCACCACGGTGGAACAGGAAGACCGCGTTGTCCTGCGCGATTTGCAGGAACAGATAGAGGGCGAAGCACACTTTGTCTTCTCCGGCCAGATCGTCAGGGGCGACATGTTCTTCGCCAATCCGTCTCTCAAAAAAGCGCAACTGCGCGTTCCTCAACTTCTACAACTTTCTCAGGAGAAACAGTATGACCATGCGGCATAACATTATATTGGCCCAGGTTCTTTTCTTTTGTTGTCTTATTGGACTTTGCCATACCGCTTCCGCCGGAACGCCCATGTCGGACAGGGTAGCCGTGGAAGCGGGCGTGAAAGCGGAAATCGCCAAAGACCTGGCTTCGCCTTACTCCCCGCACGACAGTCTTTCCGGCAGAACCTGCCTGGACGGTCGTCCCGTGGACGGTTTTGAGGGCGACATTCTTGAATACTGGTCGAATCTCGAATGGTGCGCTGTGTAAGTTTGTAAGGGAAGTGGGTTGAATACCCTGGAATTGCAAATAGATTCCATGCACGCCAGAGTTAGCGGTGCTTGTAAAAGCTGAAACTGCGAAAGCGGAACGTGAACATAGCATCTCTGGAAAAGGCACAAAGAATGACAATCACCGGTCATAGTCTTATGCAAGTGCAAGTCATGTATGGTGAAAGCTGAATTGCCTGAACCCTAGTCTGAGCAATATTTGGTTTCTATAACAACGAAGAAAAGGTGATTGAGACGTTGTAATGAGGTATATGATGGACTGGCATTCTATCTGTCATAATTTGCTGCCTCATGGCACTTCCCAATAGGGATGAAAAGACGAAAAGGGCACCTAACCATGACGTATCTTTACTTACAGATAAACACAGGATTGCCTAAGCTGGTTTGTTATAAAAGACAACCTGTATGGCAACGGAGGCTCCGTAGTACCCAAAGTCATGTTGTAATGACAATGGCAGAACGTATCCAATCGGTCCGCAATTACGGTATAAGTAAAGCAGGAATGCGACGAAAGCCGGAAATATGTGGGGGAAGGGAGCTATGGATGTCGGAATTACAAGTCATAAGTAGGTTGCGCTAATGCGAACAGAAACTACGATAAAGGCTATGAATTCCATTGCAAAGGTTTCCATGAGTGGAAGAAGGGTCAATGGCCTGTTCAGGCTGGCGACCAACCCTGAAGTTCTGTGGAAGCAAGCCTATGCCAACATATACTCTAACAAGGGAGCCATAACAAAGGGCGTAGATAGAAATACGCTTGATGGGTTCTCCGAAGAAAGGGTGAACCATTTGATTGGGCTGTTGGCAAGGCGTGAATATTGTCCGAAACCTGTACGGCGCACATACATTCCCAAAAAGAATGGAAAGTTGCGTCCTCTCGGTATTCCAACCGGAGACGACAAACTGGTGCAAGAAGTGGTCAGAATCCTTCTTGAGCAAATCTATGAGCCTATTTTCTCTGAAAATTCTCATGGATTCAGACCGGGAAAATCCTGTCATTCTGCTTTGCGACAGGTAAAAAACGTCTGGAACGGAACGAAGTGGATTATTGAGTTTGATATCAAAGGATTCTTTGACAATATCAATCATAATAAGATGATTGAATTTCTGGAGAAGAAGATTGATGACAAGCGCATAATTCATATTATTCGTCAAATGCTCAAAGCTGGATACGCTCAAGATTGGAAATACAATGCTACATGGAGTGGGACACCACAAGGTGGCGTCATTTCACCAATATTAGCTAACATATACCTTCATGAACTTGATACGTTTATGGAAGATATGATTTGCCAATTCAACAAAGGTGAAAGACGAAAGGATAATCCCGATTACAAAAAGCTGTGTAGGCAGATGATTATAATCAATCGTGAGCTTAGAGAGCTTAGGCAGAAATTCAAAGAAGGCAAACCTTTGAATGATGCCCGCAAGGAGATACTACGCGAACGCCGAGAGATACAGAAAAAAATGCGAGTTATCAATTCCAGATTACACGTTGACTCTAAATATAGGAGGCTTCGTTACGTTAGGTATGCTGATGATTTCATCATTGGAGTCATTGGTACACGCAAAGAAGCTGAATCAGTAATGCTACAAGTGAAGGAATATATAAATAATGTTCTTCTGCTTGAAGTGTCTGAAGAGAAAACTTGTATCGCAGATGCAAATGATGGAGTTAGATTTCTTGGGTATGATATAAAGACATACACAAGCACAAAGACGACAAAAATTGCATGGGGAAAGGGAACTTGTAATCGAAGGACAATTTCAGAAAAAATGCAGCTCCACATTCCATCTGAAAAGATGTTCCAATACGCGAGTAAAAATGGCTATGGAGATATGGCAATATTCCGCCCAAAAAGTCGTCCTGCATTGTTACGGCGTAGCGATGTGGAAATATTGATGACATATAATGCGGAAATGAGAGGATTAGCAAATTATTATTCCCTTGCTCAAGGATACAAAACAGCTCTGCAAAGAGTTATTGGTCTAGCCCAATGGAGTTTCTTTGCAACACTCTCTCATAAGCACAAGAGTTCCATAGGAAAAGTAGCTCGTAAAATGAAACTATCTGCTCAATCTGGATATGAACTGAAGGTAAATATCAACGGAATTCCAAAATCCTACAGGCTTTTCAGGTTGAAAGACCATGAACCTCCAAAAATCCACAATTCTAATGTGGATACTCCTTGGGATACTACACGATTCACAATGACTCGTTCAGAATTGGTGCAGCGATTAAATGCAAACACCTGCGAATATTGTGGGAAAACAGGGGGATATATGGAGGTTCATCACATTAAAGCTCTGAAGGATGTACAGGGAAAGAAGCAACTGTGGCAACAAATGATGTGCGCCATGCGTCGAAAGACCATGGTTCTCTGTGTTGATTGCCACAATGAGCTTCACCGCCGTGACCTTCCCTATTGGCGAGCCAAAGCAAGGAGGCATCCGTGAGAGCCGTGTGCATCGAAAGGTGCAAGCACGGTTCGGAGAGAGGGGTAGTGCATCCAGACCGGATAACGCGCCCCTACTCTACCCCGTACTGCGGCATTCAGGAACCGCTCCAGGCGCAGCGGGACAACCCCGGCCTGTGCATTGTCGTGCGGCATATTCCCTCGGATGAATACGGCGAATCGCTGAAAAAAGCCCTGGCCTATGAGGCGTTGCGCGGCTTTTCCATCAATGCGGCACATCGCTTCTGGGATGCCGTTCTGCCGAAAACCTCTCTCGGCATTCCGGTTCCCTATGAAGCTGCTCTCCAGACCGCGATTCAGGAAGCGGCCATTGCGCCGGATGCCTTCGCGGATGCCCTGCAAGCTGCCGCTCCCCTGGTGGGCGCGGATATTGTCGCCGCGCAGTCGCGCATCACATCCACGCCCACATGGATTCTCAGCGGCATCCGCTTTCCCGCCTGTGATTTCACGGCGAAAGAACTTCCCACGGCTCTGGAACTGGCCCGCAAGGCCCGCTCTGGAGACGTGCGGGCAAAAGACGAAATCTCGCAAATCATAACACGCGGCCTGCTGAACGAGTCGCTTCTTTGAGGGGGAACGCATGAACGTGCATTTTCTGAGTAAAAAGCATGATTGGGCGACTCCCTGGCCGCTGTTCCGGGAACTGAATGCCAGATTCGGGCCGTGCGAACTGGACGTATGCGCCACGGCGCGGAACGCCAAGTGCGGAAACTTTTTCTCACCGGAAGAGGACGGACTGCGCCAGGTCTGGCATGGCGTCTGCTGGATGAATCCTCCCTACAGACGGGCACTGCCGCATTGGCTGGCCAAGGCCGTGAACGAAATTGAGATGGAACGCGCTGAAAGAGTGATCTGCCTGCTTCCCGCCCGGACGGATACGGCATGGTGGCACAGCTATGTCCTGCCCTTTGCGACGGAAATCCATTACCTGCGCGGGCGTATCCGCTTTGAGGGAGCTGATTCTTCCGCACCCTTTCCAAGCGCCGTGGTCATCTTTGAAAAACGCCACCACAGCACCGAGGCTTTGGGCCTGCCAGTCGAAACAGAAATGTGCCCCTGATGGAGACTCTTGACAGCATCCTCTCTTTGCCTTAGTCTTACTTTCAATGAATACATTACTAGTAAGACTGGACAGGGAGGCAAAATATGGAACTCGCCAAGCTCACGACCAAGGGCCAAATCACGATTCCCGCTGAAATCCGCAAGAGACTCAATGTGCGGGCGGGAGACAAGGTTGTCTTTCTTGAGGAAAACGGACGGATTTTCATTGAAAACGCTGAAAAGCTGAAATTCGCCCCGGATGAACATTCCGGCGGGAAGGATTAGCGCCGCAAGCATTGCGCCGCCTTCCCGCCGTTCAGACAAGGATGGGAACGCATGGCCAGACGGCGCAAGCAGACACACGATCCCCGCCAGTTGTCGCTCTTCGACGTAATGGCGAACCAGATCGAGGAAATACGGGAAGAAAACATTCAGGACGACATGCGGGAGGAAAGTATCCCTGCCCCCGTAGCGCGGGTTGAACAGGAACAGGCTGTTCCTGCCATGTCGTTGCAGGTGGAACCGGTAAAAGAAGAGGAACGGCAGCCGGAACCGGCACGGACAGAAAAGCCGTTTCCCTTCCCCACAAATGACGGGGACAAAAGACGCCTTGGCATCAATGGAAGGGGCGATTCCGTATATGAGCTGCAAGACGGTTCACGCATGTACAACCCCAACACGGCCATCATGCAGTTCCTTGACGGTGAAAAGAGAACGCCCGAAAAGCTGTTTGAAGATGGGGCGGACGACTACTTGACCATACAGGAAATTTCCGAGTTCTCTCATATCCTTTCTCTGGAGGCGCAACATGCTCGACAGGCAAACCTATCCGCTCGAAATCGCACGAAAGGTTCTCAAGCCCGAAACCATCAACGACGTGAGAAGCGGAGGGTACACCAGTTTGGGCTACTCGATTCTGGATCGCTGGGCGCTGAACAGCCCCGAAGAACTAAAGAAGCTGGAGGCGATGGGGACATTGGATTTGTTGGTGACTCTGGATCAACAGGCAACCATAGAGAACAGAGCACTGAGCAGCGAGACCTCCCGGCAGGCGAGCTTGCGGGGGATGTCGGATTCGGAGATATTGGAAAGTATGGGCATCGACATGAGCCTGAAAATTACCGGATAACCACGGAAGACCGGCTGGGCGTTGGCGGCGCGAAAACCAAATATGCGGATAACGTCGCCGCCATACGCCTGCTCAAACAGCTTCAGATCAACGGCGCGGAACTGGCCACACCGGAGGAACAGAAAGTCCTCGTCCGCTATGTGGGCTGGGGCGGCCTGCCGCAGGTCTTTGACGCCAGAAATGAGCAATGGGGCACTGAATACCGGGAAATGCAGGGTCTGCTTTCCCCGGAAGACTACGTTGCCGCCCGCCGTTCCACTCAGGACGCCCATTATACCTCGGAAACCGTTATCAGAGGTATCTATGAGGGGCTTTCCCGCCTTGGCCTTGGTGCTGGAGAACCGCTCCGTATTCTTGAACCTTCGGCGGGCATCGGCAATTTCATCGGCCTCTGTCCCAAAGATTTCAATGCCCGTTTCATGGCTGTGGAACTCGACCCCACGACTTCCGCTATCGCCAAGTACCTTTATCCGAAAGCTCTACATATAAATAACGGATTCCAAAACACCAACAGCAAAGCAACTATTTTCGACGCCGTAGTCGGCAATCCTCCCTTCGGCAATCAGTCGCTGTATGACCCGGACTTTCCTGAGCTGCGAAAGTTCTCGGTTCACAACTATTTTCTCGCAAAATCCATCAGCCTGCTGCGGGAAGGCGGCGTCGCGGCCTTTGTGGTCAGCCGCTATTTCATGGATGCCGGTGATCCCACGTTTCGGGAACACATCTCGCAGTACGCTGACTTTCTGGGAGGCGTCCGCCTGCCGCAAAACGCCTTCCGAGAAAACGCGCTGACCGATGTCACTGCGGACATCGTGTTCTTCCAGAAAAATTCCGGAGAAAAACTGCACAGCAGGGACTGGATACATACCGGCACGCTGGAGGTGGACGACCTCAAAAACGGCGGCAGGCGTCCGGCCACGGTCAACAGCTACTTTGTGGAAAATCCCCGGCAGATTATCGGCACACTGGCCTATTCCGGGGGAATGTTCGAGGGGGCGCTGAACTGCCTGCCCGATCCGGCTCATACGGATTTGGGACAGGAAATCGCCGCCCGGCTGGATGTGCTTCCGGCGGACTGTTTCGTTCCGCGAGAGGAAAATCCGCTCAACACGGAAGTCAGGACGCGCAACGCCGACTTCATCCGCAGCCCGTATTTCCAGTCCCTGAAAAGGGACGCCCTGTGCGTGGAGCCGCAAAGCCGGAAGATTGTCTTCAAGACCGCCGCCGCTTTCGGTGAAAGCGACTACGATATTTTTCCGGTCAAGAATGAAACGGCCCGTCTGCGTCTGGTTTCCATGATTCAAATCCGGGACACCCTGCGCGAACTGCTCAATACGGAAAAGTCCGCCGACGCCGATGAAGGTCGGATGACGGCGCTGCGCCAGAAACTCAACTCACAGTACGACGCCTTTGTCAAAAAATACGGCCATCTCAATTCCCAGACAAACCGGGGACTCATGCGGAGCGACCCGGAACATTCCCTGCTGGAGTCTCTGGAACTGGATTACGACAAGGGCCTGTCGCCGGAGACGGCCCGCAGGCATGGCGGCGAAGCTCGTCCGGCATCAGCGAAAAAAGCCGCCATTTTCCGGCGACGGGTACTCAGGCCCGCCCAGGTCGTGGAACATGCGGAAACCATCAAGGATGCCCTGCTTATTGCCCTGCGGGAAAACGGCAGGGTGGATTTCAGCCGTATGTCGCGGCTCCTGCATCGTCCGGCTGAGGACATTCAGAAGGAGCTGCGCGAACAGGGGCAGATTTTCCTGAATCCTTCCACCGAAGAATGGGAAATCCGCGACAGATACCTGACCGGCAATGTCAGGGCCAAGCTGGCGCGGGCGAAAGAAGCCGCGCAAACGGACGCCCGCTTCGCTCCCAATGTGGAGGCACTGTCCGCCGCCATGCCGCCGGACATCGAGGCCGTGGACATCGGCATCAGGTTCGGCTCCTCCTGGGTTCCGGCACAGGTCTTTGCCGACTTCGTGGAGCATCTGCACGGCGGCAAGGGAATGCAGACCATCAATTATCTGCCGACGCTGGGCCGCTGGGAAGCGTCCGTCAGCATATGGGATGCTTCGCTTGCCTCCAGCGTCTGGGGCATTCCCGAATATTCCGCCGGAAAGATTATCGAAGCCCTGCTCATGAACAAGCCCATCAAGGTGCAGAAGGAAAGCGGCCAGCATGACGACCAGGGCAGACCCATCATGGTCATCGACCAGGAACTGACAGCCGCCGCCATGCAGAAGGCCGATGAAATCAAACAGGCTTTCCTCGATTGGGTATGGACGGACGATGAACGGCGCGACATGCTGACCAGGCTCTACAATGAAAAATTCAACACAAACGTCCCGCCGACCTATGACGGTTCCCATCTTGAGCTGGTGGGCGCTTCCGAAGCCGTCAAACTGCGTCCGCATCAGAAAAACGCGGTCTGGAGGGCCATTCAGGAAGGCACTTGTCTGTTTGACCATGTGGTGGGAGCGGGAAAGACGCTGGCCTGCGTCGCTACTGTCATGGAATCAAAACGCATGGGCTTTCTTTCCAAGCCCATGATTGTCGTCCCCAACCACTTGTTATATCAGTGGAAAGATGAATTTTATAAACTCTATCCCGATGCGAACATTCTGGTAGCCGACAAGACGGACTTCACCAAACAGAACCGGGAACGGCTGTTTGGACGTATCGCCACCGGCGATTGGGATGCCGTTATTGTGGCACACAGTTCCTTCAAAAAAATCGACATGCCCCGCGACGTGCAGGAGGAGATTCTCAGGGAACAGATTGACGCGGTCATCGAGGCCATTGAGGCTTCCAAAGCCGCTGAAGGCGGACGGGCCACCATCAAGCAGCTTGAGAAACAGCGCGAGAAAATGGAGGAACGCTACAATGCCCTGCTTGCCGGAACAGGGCAAAAAGACCGGGCCGTGGATTTCGCGGATTTGGGCGTGGATGCCCTGTTTATCGACGAAAGCCACGAGTTCAAGAATCTCGCCTTCCAGACTACCATGAATGTCTCCGGCCTCGGCAATGTTACCGGCTCCGCCAAGGCGCTCGATCTGTTCATCAAGTGTCGTTATCTGCAACGTCAGAACAACGGGCGCGGTGTGTACTTCATGACAGGGACTCCCATCAGCAATACCATTGCCGAAGTTTATACCCTGCAACGCTATATGCAGTATGATGAACTGAAAAACAAGGATATTGAACACTTTGATGCGTGGGCATCAACTTTCGGACAGGTCACAAGCGGTTGGGAACTTGACGCTACTGGCGTGAATTATAAGTTAAAAAGCCGCTTTGCCAAGTTTCAGAACGTGCCTGAGCTGCTCTCCATGTACCGAACCTTTGCCGATGTCGTGACAAAAAACGATTTGGACGAACAGGCGAAACAGGCAGGAGAACGGCCCCTGACGCCTCCGATTGAGGGTGGCAAACCGTTCAATGACGTGGTGGAACGCTCCCCGGCTCAGGCTGCCTATATGGACAAGATCATCCAGCGAATGGAAAATCTGCCCAAAGACCCGCGCATCGACAATCCTCTCAAAGTCACCAATGACGCCCGCAAGGCCGGGCTGGATTTCCGGCTTATAGCGCCGACCGCCGATGATTTTGAAGGGTCCAAGCTCAATGCGGCTGTCGCGCGGATATACGACATCTGGCGCGATACAACCAATGACAAGGGAACGCAGCTTGTTTTCTGTGATTTGTCCACACCCAAGGGAGGGAAGGCTCCGGCATCCGCTCAGAGCGAACGGCAGGATTTGGAATCCGGAGCGCTTATCGACGTGGACGGCACGCTTGTCCGCGAAACGCCGGAACAGGAAGACATGACCGAAGATGACGGAGACGACGCTCTTGCCGGTGTCGTCAATATGGATGAGGTCATCGCCATGTCGTCCGGCAAGTTCTCCGTGTATGACGACATGAAGCAAAAACTCATGGCAACGGGGATTCCCGCCGAGGAAATTGCCTTCATCCATGACGCCAACACGGATATACGGAAAGCAAAGCTGTTCAGCGATATGAACACAGGTCGTGTTCGTGTTCTTCTTGGCTCAACCGCAAAGATGGGCGCTGGCATGAATGTGCAGAAAAGGCTTGTGGCCGCGCATCATCTTGATGCTCCCTGGAGGCCGAGTGACCTTGAGCAACGAAATGGAAGAATTATACGTCAGGGGAATATGTTTTATGAACGCAATCCTGACACTTTTACAGTGAAGATATTCAATTATGCAACAAAGATGACTTACGACTCGCGGATGTGGCAATGCATAGAGTACAAGTCAGCCGCTATTGAACAGTTTCGCAAGGGCGATCTGCTTCAGCGCGTCATTGATGATGTGGCCTCGGAAGCCGCCAATGCCGCCGAAATGAAAGCCGCAGCATCCGGTAATCCGCTTATCCTCATGCAGGTACAGCTTGCCGCCGACTTGCGCAAGCTCGAAGCTCTGTATTCGCAGCATCAGCGCAGCCAGCACCGGATGCGCGACCGCCTCAAGTATCTTGCTTCCACGGAAACACGGCTTGCCAAAGAGGAAACTCTGTATGCGGAAAACATACGCCGCAGGGATTCCCATACCCGCACGGTCATGGAAAAGGGGAAAGAAAAAATCCTGGTGGAGCTGACGGCTGACGGCAAGACATTGACAGCAAAGGACAGCGAAAAGATAAAAGACCGTTTGCTTGAAGGCGTGAAGGAAGTCAGCCGCGATTCCAGCGCAAAGTTTCCGTTCGGCTCCTATCGCGGTTTTGAGGTCTCTGTCGAGCGCGCGGCAACACGCATGAGCGGCAAGGACGGTTTTCAGCTTTCGCTTCGGGGGGCGGGCGAACGGGAGTTCCGGCCGGGGAATCTGTTCTACGATTTTGAGGAAAAGTTCAGTCTGGCCGGTCTGTTTCAGCGCATGGACAATTTTCTGGCCAGGGGGCTGGATGAGGCTGTGGAAACGCAGCGGGAGAACGCCCGGCAGGAAAAGGCCGAACTGGAAACGGTCAAGGCCGCTCTGGGCAAGGAGTTTCCGCAGCAGGAAGAGCTGGCTCTGGCACGGGAAAACCACAGCGCGGTCATCCGGGAATTGCAGCGGATGCAGGATGATTCGAGCTACGTCTCCACCTGGACGCCGAAAACCTCTCTGACCGATGAACAGCCGACAACAGCGGAAGCGCCCCATCCGAAGGAAGACAGCGCTGCCGCCGCAGTTCCCGCCGCGCCGCCGGAAAAACAGGCTCACACGCTCAAATACGGCGAAGGTGAAGGGAGAACGGAGTACACCATCTCCAATCAGCACAACGGCTATACACTGCAAAACGGGTATGTCCTGCGCCGTACCTATTTCAACAGCAGCATCGGTTCCCTGGGGCAAAGTCTGTACGAGGACGATCAGTGGCACAGCACGGCGACCGCGCCGAGCGGTATGAAACTCAAGCAGTTCGAGACGCGGGAAGCGGCCATACAGGTTGCCCGCAATGACGCCGCACAACGCGGGCTTGAAGAAACGCCGCCCGCTGAGAAGATTCCCTCAAGCCCCGACGCCTCCCAATCATACCATGACCGGCTTGTGGGAGCGGGCTTCTCTCCCAGCAGTTTGGATTTCTATGGCAAACACGAACATATATTGAAGCTGGATGCTGAAGACGACGAAATGTATGAACTGCGCGTCTTCCAGGCAGGAAACGGCAAAATCGGCCTTCGTGTCCAGTACGAGAAAAACCATATCATCAACGGGGCGCGCACCGTTAACGCCACCTTTGACAGCCTTGCGGAATCCCTGGAGCATGTGGAGGCATACAGACAGCTCACGGCTCCGCAGGCCAAAGCCGCCGTTCAGACAGCTTCATCCTCCGGCGGCGTACATGGATTTGTGATTTCACGTCCGCGCATGAGGTAAGCGGCATGAATCATTTTTCTCTCTAACATCACAACAAAGACAAGGAGTTACTCATGTCAGGTTTCATGTCTTCAAATACAGCCTTGACCATCTGCAAGGCCGATTCCGCAGCCGGGCTTGCACTGGATGCCCTGCGGCAACACACCTTTACGCCTGATATTGATGCTGACGGCAGACGCCTCGGCTGGGTGGCGCTTGGCGATCCACTGGATACGGACGGTTTTGAACTGGCCGCCGTGGATGGTCGCTATTCCGGCTTTTCCTTTCGTCTGGATACCCGCAAGGCTTCCGGGGCCGTTATCCGGCTCCAGCTTGCCGAAGCCGTGCGGGAAGAACGGGCTTCCGGCAAAAAGGTCGGAAGCCAGCGCAAAAAGGAGCTGAAGGAGGCCATCACCGCCAAACTGACCGCCAGGGCGGAATTTGTGCCGTCCGTGATCGACTGCCTGTGGGATGCGGAAAAGGGACGCCTGCTTGTGGGATCGGCTTCCGCCAAGGCGGTACAGCCGGTGCTTGACCTGTTCAAGACCACGTTCGGCATTGATGCCGCGCCCATCACGCCTGCGGGCGACATGCCGAGACTCTTTGCCGCTATCCTGCGCGGGGAAGGCTACCCGTGCGGAGGCTACACCCTGCATCCGATGGGTTCCGCCAGTCTGGCCGCTTCCGAACAGGCCGAGGAAAAGGCCGCCGTGGCTGTGCAGAACAGCCTGAACGCCGTAGCGCAGGCGCTTGAGGAAGGTATGGCCATTCAGAAACTGCATCTGGTAGCTACTTCCGATGCTGATCCCGACCGGCAACTGGAGTTCACGCTGGATGCCGGGCTGGCTGTGTCTGGCCTGAAACTTCCCAAGGCGGAAAAAGGCGCGGAAGAGGATGCCATATTCCTCCTGAATGCCGATGCCTGCACTGCTGTGGCGGATATGGTGGAAACGCTGGCCTCGGCGTAGCACACAGCGTTGTGTGAGCTTATGGAGTGGCAGGCCGGAGCTGTGTCTCTGTCTGTCGCTCTTTTCGATTACCCCCAAAAAAATGCCGCTTGCCTCATAAAGAAACAAGCGGCAGCATATTTTACTGAATATGCAATTACAAATTACATCAACTTGTCGTCATCTTTTTTGATCTGGTCAATAAACGCCTGCAACGACTCCGCATGGTATGCGGAAAGTGTCAGTTTCCGTAGGGCGTTTGAGTCAGATGAACTCGCAATATAGGAAGTCACGGATTGGGGGAGCGTTCCAAAACGGGCCTCCAGCAAGTCCCGCAAGGCCAAACCTATACCTTCAGCCTTTCCTTCAGCCTTCCCAATTATTACCCCTTGCCGAATGTATTCGTCTTTCCACTGAGCGGCACGTTCTTCCAACATGGCGTCAACCTCCCGCAAGTCTTGAAATTCGGGAATTTCTTCTGTTATTCCAGAGCGTTTAAGGACAACACGAGCCAACCATATTGTAAACGCTCGACGCAAAACCAAGTATTCAGGCCCATGAAGTCGGCTTATCAACTCCTTGACTATCTGCCGAACCTGTTCCGGTTCCTGCGCTCGTTCCAGTCTCAGGAGCTGCGCGACCAGGCCCTTGCTTTTGTCCAGTTCATCTCCTGACACTCGACTTTCGTCCAACAAAAAATGCCGGTGCTGGGGACGATAAAATTTCAGGCTCTCCGGCATGGGAGCGAACAATGCCGCCACCTCCTGCGGAGCTTTCCATGCCTTGCCTCCATTGTATATAACAATGGGAAACACCGGCGGCAAGCCCTCATTTTCGCGGATATTTCCAGTTTTGACGAGATCAAGCAGCAACAGTGCCGTGTAGGACAGCATTCTCAACGCCATCCAGTGGTCGGGCGTGCTCTGGAACTCCACGAGCAAAGCCACATAACACCATGAACCTTTTTTCCAGCCGACACGCCAGACAATATCGTCATGGCGTTCCCGCAGGTCGTCCGTCACATAACTGCCCGGACAGCGTTCAAGCGTAGAAAAATCAAGGTCCGCAATGAAATCAGCGGGAACAAAATCCCGTAACAGCGATTCCACCATTTCAGGATTGCTGAAAAACTGCTTGTACGCAGAATCATGTGGTATTCGTTCTTTTCCCATATGAATATCCTATCTGAGTAATGCCCGATGAGCAAGATGCTAACCATACTTTTTCCCTGTTATTTCCTCATACTATGTTTCACCTATTTCATTCGTATACGCTGCTCCTTTTCTTCTGTGCGTTCAATCTTCCTCCACAGTTCCCGATACCGCTCATTTCGCTCAAGGTCTCTGTCCCCTGCCGGGCCGAAAGCGTAATCCGCCGTTCTTTCGGCGTACCGCTGCCAGTTGCGCCCGGTCTGCGTTTCCCGGATGGTCGGGGCACAGGTGCGGATGGTTTCTTCCACGTTTTCACGGCTGTGACCGTTGGAGCGCAGCCGCAGGGCGATCATCGCGTCCACGCGGGAGTAATCCTCAATGGTCAGATGCCTGCGAATATTCTCCAGATGGGCATAATAGGCCGAGGCCGGGTCGCCGGGCCAAAAGTCCGGCATCGGGAACGTCCGGCGCTCGGCCTTTCGTTTCTCGGTCTCCTCCGCGTACTCATGGTCAATCCTTCTGGCCAGAGCCAGCGCCTTGCCGCACTCCCGACGCTCCGCAAATAACAGCTTCACCTGGGGATAGCCCCCGTCTTCCCGCCGATGCTTCGGCTTGCGGTTTTCAAAACCCGGCGCACGGTGAGGATGGATGCAGCCGCACAGCTTTTTGTCGCCATACTCCCGGTTCAGGCGTTCCGTAATGCGGTTGCCCACATCCCGGTCAAATTCCGTACCCTGCCGGGGGATGGTCAGCAGGCATTGGTAATTGCCCGGCGAGCTTTCCAGCACCACGGCAGGCCGGAAGCCGTCTTCCTGGAGCTTTTTCAGGCTGTCACGGGTCATGTCGTCAATGAGAATATGATGCCGGTCATCCGATAGTGGCGTGTAGTAGATATTTTCACCCCGTTTCTGGAAGCGCAGCATCTCCGGTATGTGAGCCTCCAGTTCGTCCGGGGAAAACCCTCTGGTCATGCCGCCTTTTTTGTCCAGGATGAAGGTCTTTTTGCCGCCGTCCTCTTCCATCTTTATGCAGGTAACGCGGTAGCGTTCCGCATTCACCGCATCCGCATACTTTCTGAAATCCGCAAGTTCCCGCATGGGTTCCGCTCCCTTTTCCCGTCTTTCGGCAGGGGGCGGGGCATTCCTTTTTACCTCCCGTGCCGCCCGATACCGCCAGCAATTTGCCTCCTTTTCCATGCCTCGTGACCGCAGCCAGTTCTCAAAACGCGGCTTGCCTCCACGCACTTTTTTCCGGCCTGACCGCAGGGAAAGCCGTTCCGCTCTCTGCTGCGCCATCAGGCAATGCCGGGCGATATTCAGAACCGGCAAACCATATTTCGCCAGGTGGGAAAGCGCCTTTTTCCTCTCGAACCTGTGCCGTTCCTTCATCCGGGAAAGCTCGGCATTACCTGCTGTTCCTGCCCTTTTCGGGCCTCCGGCGAACTCTTCCTGATACATTTTCCATGCTTCCAGATTGACGGAGCTTACCGGCTCCGGGGCAATCTTTCCCAAGGCATCCGGGTACGTTCCTTCCTCAAACTCCCCCAGCCTTTTGCACAACTTTCCCATGCTGAACGCACGGTCTACGGAGGATGCCTTCACGGCCTTTTCCCCCACAAAAATGATGGCCCCGGAGCCTTTCTTCTCGAAACGCAAACCGACTTCCGCCAGTTTTTCGTGCAGCTCTGCCCACGATTGCGCGTCTTTTATGATGGAATGCCCGCGCTCCTGCGCGATGCGCTGGGCGGATTTTTCGCCGGTGGCATGTTCAAAATCCAGCGCGGCCTGCTTCGGTTTTATTTCGCGGGCCGTCCTTCTTCGCGCCAGCTCGCCATTTTCCAGTACCGCATACATGGAGTTTTCTTCACTGGCCCATCCCTGCCTGCCTTCAATATGGGCCACGAGCTTATGCGCCTCCTGAATGTCCAGTCCATTGAAAGGAAGCACGACTTTTCCCGTTTCCGGGTTCGTCCTGTTGACCGCGACATGCAGGTGATAATTGTCCGTGTCATAATGCACCCCATACACGGTCTGATGTCCGGTCAGCCCCATTTTTTCCAGAAACATGTCCACCACTTCCTCCACCTGTTCCCTGGTGGGCTGTTCCCCTTCCTGCCAGGAAAACATCCAGTGCTGCACCGGCATGTCGCTGTGAACCGACTCCCTTGCCAGAGCAATCATTTCCACCTTTTGACCGGTATGTGTTGCTGAAAGAAAACCTCTTCCGTCCGCGTATTCGATTTTCTCACGCGGATTTCTGTTATGGGGGAACCGGATGTAATCCACGAGGTCGCCTATCTGCCACGCCTTGGGCTTTTCAGCCTTCGTATTCCTGATTTTCTTGACAATCATGATGACACCGCAGCGAGATTTTCTGGATGGCCCAGACCAGATTCCGCAGGGCGTCCTCCTGCCGTTCCAGAATATCCGGGGGAGCTTTCGCCTGCCGAAGCGTCTCGAAATTGTGCTTGAGCAGGCCGCCTATCCGCCTCAGTTCCGCAACGGTACTCAGGTCTGCATGAGCCACCAGCGGCCTGCCTCCGAAAAAACGTCGCCGCATGTATTCCGACAGGGACAGTCCGGCGATTTCCGCCTGCTCCATGAGGCGCGTTTTTTCTCTTTCGGTGACGCGGATCGTCACCCATTTCCGGGCGGCGCTCCGGCCGCCGTCTTCGGTCTTTCCGTCTTTCATGTCTTTTGCCTTTGGACTGCGAGAAGCGAAGCGCCGAGCATTCCGGGAGTCCAGAGGGCGTCAGCCTTCTGGCAGGATGGGGTTGTGGTGTAGCACAACCCCCATCCTGCCACGAAGAACCCGCCTCGTGCAGTGGCCGAATTGTATATATAGAAAAATTTCCTGTATGATGGCGAAAATCTTCTTTCAAGGAGCAATACGATGTCCTCGAACGCGACTATCCGTCCTCAACAGATAGAACAGGCAAAAAAACTGCTTCAGAATTTACCGGAAAAGGAAAACAGGAAGACCCGCCCGGAAGCAGCTGAGCTGCTTGAGCGGGATTTCAAAAAGGCGAAGGAAAAAGGCTACAATTCCAGAGAACTGAGCCAGATGCTCAAGAATGAAGGCATTATCATTCCCGCGTATCTCATAAAACGATTTTTTGCAGAAAACGGAAATATTTCCGTCACTCAAAAACAGGAAGCAATCTCTGCGAAAAAACAAACTTCCCAAAAGGCAGCTTTTATCGTACCCGATACTTCAGACAAGAAAATATGATATGAATATACCTATCTTCTTATGAAGACAGCATCACAAACGCAACGTGGCCTTACCTCTGATTGGCTACCTGACTGATGATGGAAAACAGGTGTTTCTGCTACAACGGCCCTAGGGTGTGTCTGCAAACCCTCTTCATGAAAAGGGGGAAGTCAGGTTAGGTAAGGTTTTCATCGTGTTACGACAGGGAAATG
>OGYH01000496.1_pt1 | contig 41707 bp, 36 predicted proteins | sample 1576511 | NCBI WGS metagenome assembly OGYH01 (sample SAMEA3541522, study PRJEB24748) | human gut metagenome | biome: human gut; feature: human-associated habitat; material: faeces | place: China | collected 2012
ATCGAAGAGCGAACTGAGAAGCAATGTACAGGTTTGTATAGCTTCCAGATAACGGTGCTGTGAGCGGATCTGGCCCTGCAACCGTTGCAGCGCTGGGCTTAATTCTCATTCCTGCCATGGTTAAGAACGGATACGACAAAGCCTTTGCCGCAGCCAACGTTTCCGTGACTTCCGGTTTGGCGATTGTGATCCCGCCGAGTATTGCCTTCATTGTTTACGGCGGCATTGCGGATGCTTCCGTCCCGGCATTGTTCGCCGCCGGCATTCTTCCGGGTCTGCTCGTTGCCGGTTTTCTGATGCTTACGGTGTATCTCATCTCTAAGAAAAGAGGCTATCGCGGACTCCCGCGTCAAGAATCTACTTGGCTCGTATTTAAAGATGCCATTTGGGGCGTCATGACACCAGTGGTCATCTTAGGCGGTATCTACGGCGGTATCTTCACACCGATGGAAGCGGCTGCCGTAGCAATCTTCTACGGTTTGTTTGTCGGAACTTTTATTTATAAGACTTTCAACTCTTGGGACAAACTTCTGCACGTCCTCTTTGAATCCGTCAAAGCAACCGCTGTCATTATGTTTGTGGTGACATGTGCAGGTTTGTTTGCCTGGGTTGCCAGTACGGTCGGATTAGTCGAAAGAGGCGCTGCGGTGCTTCTCGCCCTGTCTGATAATCCTTGGGCGCTGCTCTTCCTCATTAACGTCATTCTGCTGGCTGCCGGCATGATCATGGACGCGATCTCGATTTACTACGTCCTTCTGCCTTTCCTTCTCCCCATCGTTCATCATTTCGCATGGGATCCGGTCTGGTTCGGCGTCATGATGACCGAGAACTTAGCGGTCGGACAGGTTACGCCGCCAGTAGCCGTGAACTTATATGTCGGTGCTCAAATCGTCGATCTGACGATGGAAGAAATGACACCGCCGGTCATTCCCCTCTTATTAGCCACGTTGGTGGCCTTAGCTGTCATCGTACTCTTCCCGGGTTTAAGCACGTTCCTGCCGACGCTGTGGGGGCTCTAGGAATCTCCTTTGGGGAGGAGGACTTCGGTCTTCCTCCTTTTTTCTTTTCTTACTTCCAAGTCTCGGATTTGTCTTTGACAATGTAATTCGTCACCCTAACAGTGGAGACCAATCTTCCGTCTTCCGTCTTTACATCTACGTTCCAAAGGTGAGTCGTACGGCCTAAATGCAAGGCGGCAGCTTCTGCATAAACCAAAACCCCCGGCGCCTTACGCACGGAACTGACATGGTTGCCGGAAACCGCGCATCCCACAGGAATGAACCCTTCCGGACAGCTCAAATAAGAACCGTATCCGGCGATGATTTCCGCAAATGCCAAAGAGGCGCCCCCGCACAACACACCGAAAGGCTGAGAGGTGTTGTCGTTCACCGGCATGCTGGCCCGCACAAAACCTTCTCTTTCTTCTATGAGCTTGAGCCCTAAGTTTCCCATCATCGAATGCTCAATTGCTTCTTGTGCTGCGTACTTCTTGTCCATCTCTGTCTCTTCAAATGAATGTCGTCCGGCTATTGTATTTCCAAAGAAAGACCATTAACTCTTAAGAACAATTTTTAGGAGCAGATGCGATCCTCAACTTCAAACCGCCTGGGAAGATTAATCTAAGTATTAATACTTTTTTACACTTTTCACACCCGGGCGGTAAAATTAGGAAGATTTACACCGTTCGTTTTCACTTAATAGAAAACACTAACTTTTATTCGTGGAATTCGCCGCTGATGAATGTACGCATGCTTTCGGCACCGTTTTCCACCTGGAATTACAACCATGACATTAGATTTAGCAAAGTACGGCATAACTGACGTCAAACAGGTTGTTCATAACCCTTCCTATGAACAACTCCATAAAGATGAAACTGCCGAAGGACTTGTCGGTTACGAAAAAGGTGTTGTAACCAAACTCGGTGCAATGAATGTAATGACCGGCATCTACACCGGCCGCTCTCCCAAGGATAAGTTTTTCGTAGTTGACGATGTCAGCAAAGACACCGTTTGGTGGACCAGCGAGGAATATAAGAACGACAACAAACCGCTCTCAGAAGCCTCTTGGAAAATCTTAAAAGACAAAGCCATAGATGAACTCTCTCATAAAGATCGTCTCTACGTCGTAGATGCCTTCTGCGGCGCCAATAAAAACACGCGCCTGAAAGTTCGTTTCATTATGGAAGTAGCTTGGCAGGCACACTTCGTGACGAATATGTTTATTCGTCCGACTCCGAAAGAACTCGAAGACTTCGGAGAACCCGACTTTGTTGTTTTAACCGCCAGCAAAGCCAAGGTTGAAAACTACAAAGAGCTCGGACTGCACAGTGAAACCGCCGTCGTCTTCAACCTTAAAGAAAAGATGCAGGTCATCTTGAACACCTGGTACGGCGGAGAAATGAAGAAAGGCATGTTCTCGGTCATGAACTACCTCAATCCTCTTCGTCACATCGCTTCGATGCACTGCTCTGCCAATACCGACTTAGAGGGAAAGAACACCGCCATTTTCTTCGGTCTTTCCGGTACCGGCAAAACAACGCTTTCAACTGACCCAAAACGCCTGCTGATCGGCGACGACGAACACGGCTGGGATGATGAAGGCGTTTTCAATTACGAGGGCGGGTGCTACGCCAAAGTCATCAATTTGGATAAAGAAAGCGAACCGGATATTTACAACGCCATCCGCAGAAATGCTCTCCTGGAAAACGTCATCGTTGATGAAGCCGGAAAAGTCGATTTCAGCGACACGTCCGCTACAGAAAACACTCGTGTTTCTTATCCGATCTATCACATCGAAAACATCGTTAAACCGATCTCCAAAGGTCCTGCCGCCAAGGAAATTATTTTCTTGTCCGCGGACGCTTACGGCGTTCTGCCTCCGGTCTCGATCCTTTCTTCAGACCAGGCAATGTACTACTTCCTCTCCGGCTACACCAGTAAATTAGCCGGAACAGAACGCGGCATCACCGAACCTCAGCCGACCTTCTCGGCTTGCTTCGGCGCGGCCTTCCTTTCTCTTCATCCCTTCAAGTATGCAAAAGAGTTAGCAAGAAAGGCCCGTGCTAACGGCGCTCGTGTCTACTTGGTCAATACCGGCTGGAACGGAAGCGGCAATCGTATTTCGATTAAAGATACGCGAGCCATTATCGATGACATCCTTTCAGGGAGCATCCTCAAGGGTAAAACCAAGAAGATCCCGTACTTCGATTTAGAGATTCCTGTGACGGCTGAAGGCGCCCATGCAGAAATCCTCGATCCCCGCAATACGTACAAGGATCCGACCGAGTGGGACAAGCGCGCTAAGGCATTGGCTGCAAAATTCATTGAAAACTTCAAGAAGTTCTCGGCAACCAATGAAGAATGCAAGCGCTTAGAAAAATACGGTCCGCATCTCGATTAGAGATCCGAAAACCACGATCCCGGCTTCGCGCCGGGATTTTCGTTTCTATGGTTTTACGGCTTTGGTGCTTTTCTTCGGTAAAGAAAGCACTAAAACATTGAGAAGCACGAGGCAGATACCCGCAGCTTCCCACAGCCCTATTCTTAGATCAAAGGCAAAAACGGAAAGCAAATAAGCACTCAGAGGTCCAAAACAAACCATCAGACCGACGATAACCGCTGAAACGTATTTGAGGCTTGAGAGGTAGCACCAGAAAGCGACAACAGTTCCAATCAGGACAACATATGTGAATGCCGAGATAGACAAGGCAGTCCATTGAACATTCATTGTCCAAGGCGGATTCATTACGGATGCAACAAGACCGCCGAAAAGCATTCCGAAACCGACAACGGGTCCCTCGCCGACTTTAATGATGAGTTTTCTCGGCTGAATCGAATAAGCCGCAGAAAAAACTGCCGAGGCCAGCCCCCAAAGCACACCTTCAAACGAGAAATCCAAGGAAGTGAAATTTCCTTTGGTCACGATTAAGAAAACACCGGAAGCCGCAAGAACAAAACAGATTCCTTCCCGAATGGTCAAAGGACGCTTTTGGTCAATGACAGCCAGCGTGCGCAAATCAGCGGAACAAGCGTCAGAACAATGGCGGCGGTACCTGCATTGGAAGCTGCCACAGAAAGCATGAAAGTAAGCTGAGAAACCAGGATTAACAAACCGGCAACTAAGATTCCGACGGTTGTCTTGGCATTCCGAAGCGGAGAAATAATGTTTCTTCCGAAAACCACTCGCTCCATGATCAGCAGGATCAAACCGGCCAAAACCAGACGCATAGATACCAAGTCCAGTGGTGTAAATGAGCACTGTTGAAAAAGATATTGCGCGCATACGCCCATCGAGCCCCAGAAAACTGCGGCGGCGATAGCCAGCCCGATGCCCTTGCTAAAAGATGAATCTCGCATGTCTTTTCTAAATACTTTGGAAAAAGAAAAGACTCACAAAGGAGCCTGTCTTGTCCTAGAAAAAGTTCTTATGTTCCCGTGTGTCAACTGGTCAAGGGTATTTATTTGTTTAAATAAAAGTTCCAAGTTCTAATTCGACTTTTAAAAGCCGTTCGAAGAGTTACGGATCAAGATTCTTTCAAAGGCACTGGACTAATATAATTCTTATCCAATAAATAGTTAAAGATATTTCTTGACCATTACGGTTTGCTTAACTTAAACAAATTGCCACCCTTGCTGACAAAATTTTCAAGCACAGAAGATCCTCCGGGACCGGCTGTTGTAGCTTAAATTGTGAGTCCAACAAGCCTAATTTCAACAGCTGGATTGGCGTCAGTTACCTTAAAAAATCAAAGTTATTATGGTTTTCTTAATGACATGGAACCCCTTTGCTCCCTACTAGACATAGGGCAGAATCAAAAGAAGAAAGTCTTTAAAAAGGTGAAATCATGTCAATCAAAAGGATACTTGTAAATACGATCGACACAGACCTCGAATATGAAGTTATCGGCATTGATTTAGCCAAGAATTGTGTCAGCGCTATTCTGCTGACAACTGATGGTGAAATTTTTGGCATTGATCGCCTTGACTACCAAGAGCTTGAAAAAAGTGCTCAGGAGCTCAGCCCCACCATATTCGCAATGGAGCCTTGTACAGAAATGAATTACATGGTTCAAAAATTGGAAGATTGGGGACATCACTGCATCGTTATCAGTGGAAAGAATGTAAAAGATTACGTTGAATCTCATTTTTCAAATCAAAAAACCGACTTAAACGATGCACAGGCACTGGCTTTTCTAACCAAAGATACTCAGCTGCGAACGGTTAAAGCCAAAGATCCAGAGCAGCTTAAGTACGCCAGCTTAACAACATTGCGGGAACAATATGTGAAGCAGTATAGGCAAACCATGGTGTCTTTAAAGGGTATTTGCCAAGTGTGGGGATTGAGCATTTCCAAAGGAATCTCCGGAAAAGCCAGATTGAAAGATATGATTGAAAACCATGCGGCCTTCCCGGCAGAATTAAGGACGGCACTTGTTGGTATGGTTGCACATGCTCAGGCAGTCCAAAAAGATTTAAAGAGCGTCACAAAAATCTTAGAAGAGTTAGCGAAGAAGGACAAAGCTTGTCAACTAATTCAAACAGTACCAGGACTAGGCACTATCTGTAGTTGCCGCCTCAGAGCCACTGTGGGGGACATCCAAAGGTTCAAACATCCTAAAGACTTTCCTGCCTATTACGGCTTAGTTCCGAGAAGCATGGCAACTGGTCATAACGAGAAGAAAGGGAAAATCACCCATCGGGGAGATAAAACCATGAGGTCCCTAATGGTGCAGGGAGCCGGAATCGTGATCAACCAGGCTACTAAAGGTAACTTGCACTCCAAACAGTTGACAAAGTGGATTTTAAAGAAACAAAAAGAGAAAATGCCGTGGGGAAAACTGGTATGTGCCGTTGCGGCTAAACTTTTACGAATTGTTAGAGCCATCCTTATCAGCGGTAAACCATACAACCCAAAAATAGCAGGGGTTGCAAAATGTTCATTACCAAAAGCATCCTAAAAATTTAACTTACAGTTCGGGCAAAATCGACTACAACCCAGCATGAGAAAGCCAAAAGGCCCGTTCCACAGCCTAAAAGCCGAATTTGGATCCAACCATATTTCTTTATGAGGCAAGAACGGACTGCTTTGGAAGTTCATGGTAGGCAAATAGAATCCAATAGGGTTCTTCAAGACAGCCTGGAGAGATTTTTAAATTAGCCTCTTCTGTATGTTTGGCGGTGGCCTCTTTTAACCCGGACAACTTAAGTATAAAAATCTAATTAGCATGAGTCTTGCTGCGCAAGACTAAGGATATTTTTATTTCAAGGTACTTGACAGCTATCGGGGTTCCAGAGATATGCGGCTTCTATCCTGCGTAGGAGGTTCCATCGGCAGCAGCCATGATGAGTAACCAACCTCAGATCCTATTTTGACTCTCAGCATCTTTGGTGCTTGTCTTTTTTTCAGGCCTTTCTGAGGCCGGCGTAACCGGTTTTACATCTGTCTATTGACTTAACTTGTGTTCTGAGTTTGTTCGTTCAGCTTTAGGCAGTTAAGACTACCATTTGCTTAAAGCTTTCGCCTTTGTTCGCCATCGCCCAGACCTGTCGAGCAAGCTTATTCGCAATTGCTATCAAAGCGACTTTCTTAGGTTTTCTCCTCAAGATTTCTTCTACCCAGAGCGACTTATTTTTACATCGAGCTATCGCCTGAGCACACTCAACAAGTACTGCCCTGGATTCGCTGTCGCAATTGAATTTCGACGGTATGCCGGTGACATAATTTTTGCCGCCTGAGCCCCGGCTTCTTGGCGCCAGTCCGATGTAGGCAGCAAATTGGCGGCCGTTTGCAAAGATGCTCGGATCACAAAGCAACACGCAGAGCATTGCCGCCGTAAATGGACCAACGCCGGGAGTTTTGAGAAAATTCTCATAGTTTTTGCAGCCTCGGGCTAATTGTTCGATTTCTTGATCTAATTTCTTTTGCCTTTCTATTTTTGCCTTAATAGCCTCAACCGTTGTCCGAAGTTCCTCTGCAACTAAAGGAGAAACATCTCCTCTTTCTGTCAAGATTTCCAAGGCAGAGGAAATATCTTTGTTGAACGCATTCAGAGACTTTCCCATCACAATGCCATATTCAGCTAGAAGACCTCGGACATGATTGATTTCCTTGACCTTGTCTTTCGTTACTTGGGAGCGGATTCTTCTGAGCGTTTGCAAGTCGCGAATCTCTGTAGACTTCACCGGGACACGTCTGACTCCGTTGAACATGGCCTTATAAATTCCGATTGCATCGTTGTGGTCGTTCTTTTGACCTGAGACAAATGGTTTGACGGCCTTCGGAGACATCAAATGCACTTCATGTCCCATGGCCTCAAGCTTTCTAGCCCAGTCTTGTGAGGAACCGCAGGCTTCCATACCGATCAAGCATTTTCCACGGTTTCTGAAGAAATCGAGAAACTCTGCTCTTTTGGCCGATTTGTCGGTGATTTCTCCATCTTCGGTGACAAAGTGAATCTGCATGACTTTTTTGGCAAGATCCACGCCCGCAAAACCTAAGTATTGTGTATGATTGTCCATGAGGAGCTCCTTTTAATATCTTTCGATTACTGGTCGAAAAAGCATATATGGTCGCATCCGTGAGGATTGACGCCGCAGAGGTTGTACCTCAGGAGCCCCTCACTTCGTCACTCTTGAACCTTCCTTAGTGACACCATCCTTTTCATTTCCTCTATTGCCGGTTCGCTCTTTAAAGCACTCAAAAGAGAATTTATTGCCGACAGCTTTTTGAATAAGGATGGCTGCACCGATTTATGCATTTCGTCTAACTACTTTGATGAAAAACAAAAACGACTCTTTGCTTTTAACTTAGGCTCTTGAATGAGTCAAGAAACCGTGAAATAGGCTGTAACGGAACGAAGCGAGGTTACAGCCATATGTCGCGAAAGTTCTTGACTCCTAAAGATGAATACGCTGAAAGTAGGACGGTTAAGGCATTCGAAGCCTTAACCGTCTTACAGACTCAAGCGTTCACTATTAGCGGTCACTATTACTTGGAATTTGTTAAAGAGCCGTGCTCAATCAAAACTGCTTTGTTGAAAAGGCACGGGAACATTATCGTTGATAGACAAATCGTTGGAGGGTAAGAGATCAATAGATGAACGTGATCCTCCTCTCCGGAACATTCCATAAGCCTGACTCGATCACGCCGGCACACTTCCGAAAAAAGTTCTTTGAGCCTTTCCAGGATCGTTGATGAAATAACCTTTCGTCTGTAAGCTACTGCGAAGATCAAGTGAGCTTTGAGATTGAAAACACAATGAGAACCGGAAGATAACTGCATATGATTCAAAAAGTCGAGCGACACGTTATTCGTAAAAACAATGCTAACTGGCAAGCCTGCCATAAGCTTTGTTCATTGTCGCGCAAGCTCGGCAACTGCGCAGTCTATCTGCTTAGACATAGAGTCTTTGAAAAGGCGCCTGTATTGACACGCAAAGAACTTGATACGGAACACAGGCATCAATACGGCAGTGACTATCGAGCTATGCCGTCGGCTGCCTCCGCGCAAAGACAAGGACAAGTCATAGCCAAACAGTTCAAAGGCTTTGCCAAGGCGGCTGTTGAATACTCGAAGCACCCTGAGAAGTTTCAAGGAAAGCCTCGCTTACCAGGTTATAAGAGAAAGTATCGGACATTCTATGTCGGCCGCAACGGCTATCAAATCCGCGATTACCGACTGACGATCACCGGAGGAAAAGATATCGGTTTTTCTCCCATTCGAATAGTTTGCTGCAAACACCAAGAGTTCAACGCCAAAGCGGAGGAAGCAGTTACGGGCGACCTGAGAATTATTCCGATGGGAAATACTTTCATTGTGGAGCTGACTTATCGTGTCGGTAAGGATGAGTGTAAAAATTCAAAAAGCGTCTCTTTGAATCGGAATGAAGCTTTGTGCTGCGATTTAGGCATTGATAATTTTGCAACTTTCGTTTCAACCAAACCCGGAGTAAGACCGTTTTTGGTCAAGGGCAAAATACTTAAGAGCATCAATCAGCGGTACAACAAACAAGTCGCCGAACTGAAAAGCAAAAAACACTATGATCACATCCGAATAAAAGGAGTCAAACGTTATTGGCAGCTCCAAGACTTGATGCACAAGGCCAGTCGCCTGGCTGTCAACTTCTGTCTTGCGCATGATTTGGGCCGTATTGTCATCGGAACAAACAGAAACTGGAAGCAGAGAGTCAGCCTCGGCAGGCGAAGCAATCAGAATTTCGTAATGCTGCCTCATGCTAAATTTATCGAGATGGTTAGGTATAAGGCTGAAGAATACGGCATCCAAGTGACAGTGCGTGAGGAGAGTTACACATCTAAAGCCAGTGCAATAGACTTCGATGAAATTCCTGACTTTGATCTAAAGGAAAGAAAGCCAGCGATTTCCTTCTCGGGGAAGAGGCTCAAACGCGGCCTCTATCAGTCATCAAAAAGACATTTGATCAATGCCGATATCAACGGCGCAGCAAATATCGGCCGAAAAGAACTCGGGGATGAGTGGCTCAAAAAACTGCTCGAACTCGATGGGGGCGTCTTTGTGGACACGCCCGCAGTTGTACGAAACCTGCATGAATGTGTAGGTGTTCGTCAGTTGCTAAAAATGGGAGCACGCTCCCATGAAACCGTGCACGTAAATGCGCGGTAGTTCATGCACTTCTCTGGCTCGTCCTTGTTATGGAACACCTCCGCTTCTAATTTGCGTCCAAATCTGACAATTTTTTCATCCACAACGCATCCGAAAAAGCCATTTGCGTTCAAAAAAACGCCAATTTTTAAACACAAAATCCAAAGATACCTATAAAATCACACTTGTGTTTAATTTTTAGACTAAAACTAAACACAAAATTGTTCCTTATTCCTACAGACAATTAGCGGCAACAGCAGGAATGCTTTTGAGTTCTTAAGGAATAATCGAACCAATCCGTTTTGTGGCGCCTCATAGGTTACAAATGATCAGAAAATCTTTCAACCTTCGAAAACTCCCGTTAGAACAGAGGGAGAACCTACCTTGGGGCGACTTCGGCTCACTTAGCTTTTCCTCCCTTCTCAGTCTCTCAAATCTAGATGGCATGATGCTAGCCTCGGCTAAAGCCGATTTATTTTGGATATCTTGGCTCATGAAAGAAGCTCAATTATCGAATGAAATCGAAGGAACTGTGACTACTTTTGAAGAGGTCATGGGAGAAAATGTCGGAATAGTTGCGCCCTTGGAGCGCAGAGACGATATTCAGGAAGTATTGAATTACCACGAAGCTATGAACTATGGGCTGGAAGAAATTAGAAACGGTCATCCTTTTTCCATTTCCTTAATCAAATCTCTTCATGCCTTACTTTTGAGAGGTGCCCGCGGAGAGCGTAAGACCCCGGGTGCCTGGAGAACTGTTCAAGTCCACATTGGTAAACCTGGCTCTTCTTTAGAACAGGCTTCTTACGTCCCTCCGGACCCTTTATTCATAGAAGAACTCATAGAAAATTGGGAGCTTTTTGCTCGAAGAGAAGACCTACATCCGATTATTCAAACCGCTGTGCTCCACGCACAGTTCGAAATGATCCATCCATTTTTAGACGGAAATGGAAGAATGGGGAGACTTCTTATAACTTTATTTTTAGCTTCTAAGAAGATTCTTCATACTCCTTGTCTTTACATCAGCGCCTACCTTCAGAGGCACAGAGGAGCCTATTACGCTTCTTTGGCAAAAATCTCAAAAAATAACGATTGGGATACTTGGATTTCATTCTTCTTGAGAGCTGTCGTAGAGCATTCGAGAGCAAACGCATCTCTTCTGATGAAGATGACAGATCTTTACGAGATCTCTAAAACCCAATTTGCAGAAGCCACCAATTCTTCTCTGGCGATGGAGTTGCTTGATTATTTATTCGCTCAACCAATATTTACTGTTCCAAACTTGATTAACCAAACCAAAGTGAAGGCTTCAAAAGCCACTCTTCTCCTCGCCGTTCAAAAGCTCGAAAAAGCTGGGTTAGTGACAAAAATTAGTGAAGGAAGAGGAAGAAGACCAACCGTTTGGAAATTTGGGGCTCTTGTAGATCTCATACAAGATTGACATCTGGCACGTTGACCTTTCCGGAAAACCGTCCAAACCCCTGATGATATCAATGGAAGTTTTGTCCACTGTAAAGAGTTAACGTACCACAAGACCGTCTGAAAAGATTGATGTCACCACCTCATAAGGAGCCGCTAAACTACGGCTCCCTAAAAGCTCAGTTCTTAAAGTTCTCGCCACATTACAAATTGTCTGGCTTCTGTTGAGAAAACAAGCCTGACTTTCCTCGTGTCTCTTCGGTCATCCTGATCTCTGGGATGTATTTTTTCCATGTGTTTATCCGCGTCAACATTATGCTCTGACGCATCTTTCAGAGCTTTGACGATACGGAAATCAAATATCCACTCCCGTCCGTCAACCTTAACTTTCAGTTCTTTTCTACGGTCGTCTTCAAACTCTGCTTCAACTCCTGACCCGGCAGCCGCCAGATAAACCTGCACATAGGCTCGCAAAGTAGCTTCGTCTTTGACGAGATACTTCTGATAATCAATCGCAGATAAAAATCGATTCAGGACAACGACCACGAACTCGAGATCTTCTTTGCTTAACGCCTCGACAATAGGTCCGGCTCCGACTTGCCCAGGAACCTTTCCGCCCAAAAGTTTCTCTGTGTACATCTGAGCCATGGAGCGTCTAACTTCTAAATTCGGATAATCGAGAAGAAAAGTTTCTCCGGGCTCCGGTGCTTTGATTGTTAAGTAACCAGCTTGAGTGAGGAAAGCGATATCGGACAAAGAGCCTGAAACTCCGAGCAGCTCCGAACGGGAAATCCTCTTTTCTCTTGAAAACTCTTCCGGCGCCTTAACCGCTTGAGTTTTGAGATATTTCAAAAGTGAAGCTGCGCCTCCGGTTTCGAACCAATAAGCGAGGAAAGCTCTTGAAGGATATGCGAGGAAATTGAGCAGAGACCAGGGAGCGAGGACTTTCGTACTTCCTGTTTCTTCAAAACAATATCCGCCGTATTGTGCGACAAGCTGCTTTATGAGGTCTTCCCTGCTTCTGGCAAGATCTTTAGCCACCTTTTCAAGATAGTTTTCAAAATAACCTTCAACCTCATCCCGTGTAAAACCAACTAACGACCCATAACGAGGATCCAAAGAAAGATCTGTGAAGCGGCCAAAATCAGAAGAAAGACAAACTTCATTTAAGCGAATAATCCCGGTAACAAAGACAAATCGTAAGACTCGCTCATTGGCGGCTAGCTCTGCATAGAACTTTGAGAGTTGCTCTCTGACTGCTGCAAACAATTCTTCCTGCTCAAGACAAGAAGTCAGCGGCGAGTCATATTCATCAACCAGGACAACCAAAGAATCCCTATCCAGCGTCTTCAGCCATTCAGACCACTGATCGAAAATACTTTCTGCCGACTCGGGGATATAACTAAAGCCGACACGGGCGAAGTTTCTGACGATAAGTGATACCAACCTTTCAGAAAACTGTTCCGGCGAAGAAAAATACTTCGCTTCAGAAAAGTCCAGCTTCACGACGTGATACTTCGCCTTGTCTTTCCAGAGCTTCTCAATCGCCAGGCCTTTGAATTCTCTTAAACCATACTTGAACAAGGACTCAAAAGTGGAAATCAATAGCGACTTGCCGAACCTTCTAGGACGGACAAACAAATACTTGGCTTTTTGAGACGCGAGCTCATAGATAAATTCGGTTTTGTCCACATAGATCTCGTCAGCCACTCTTAATGCAGAAAAATCCGATGTTCCCAACGGCAAGTTTTGGATCCGTTTCTGTTCCACTTTTATATCTCAATCTAATCTTCTTCTCATTCTAATGATTGGCTTGGTTTCCAAGACTTTTTAGATAGTTCAACGTCTATCCTGAGGATTTCACCGAATTATCCAACTGCCTCTAAAAGCTAAAATATTTCCCGAATCCTCAAACCCGAAGAAGAAAATTGTTCCGAAAACTCCTGACACTCTTGTTTTGTTCGGCTGTCCTTTGCACACCATGGGCGGCTCATTCCGCCGACCACCGTGCGGAAGTCAGGATTGCTGTCCTCTTCACTGAGGACCCGCTGTTTTTCATCAACACTTTTGCGCCGACTTTGGATCATCTGCGCAAGGTGTTGCCTCAGTACAAGATCGTCACCAAGGAAATTTCAGGGCACGAGTCTCCGGAAGACATCAAAAAAGAACACTTCAGCTTCCTGATTTCTTCGGCTGGCTTCTACGCTTCCTTTGATCCGTCATCTGCGGGCTTAAGACAAATTGCCACGCGTCATGATGCTCGAGCGAAAACCGCTTCTGAATCCATCGGCTCAACCATCATCGCGTTAACGGACCGCAGTGATCTCAACCAGATGGAAGATCTCCGAAAGAAGCGCCTTGTCACGAGAGACATCGATTCGCTTTCCGGCTGGCTCGGCGCCAAAGGCAAACTTGCCGACCGCATCAGCGCTAAAGAAGATCAGCCGCACCTCTTCAGTACGAAGTACAGCTATCCGGACGTCTACTCTTACCTTCTTTCTGGTGAAGCCGACGCCGCAGTAATCCCGACCTGCGAACTAGAGAACATCTCTAACGCCCGCCTCTTCAAAGTCATCGACGAAGAGAAGACTTCCCTTTCCTGTAAGAGCTCATCTCCGCTCTACCCGGACTTTGTGTTCTCGTCGTTTCCGGACGCTTCGCCTGAGGTCGTTAAGAATTTCACAGTCAGCCTTCTGACAATGCCGAAGATGCCGGACGGCGCCTCTTGGGGAATCGCTAATGACTTTCGATCCGTGCTTCAGCTCTTCAAAAAATTGGAACTCGGTCCTTACCGGCCGGAACCTTTCTCTGTTGGGGTTTTCATAAAGAAGTACAAAACGGAAGTTTTTCTGGCGCTTGCCCTGCTTCTCGGCGTGCTCTTCCACATCTATCGTTCGAACTCTTTGGTCTTCCAAAGAACGGCCGAACTGAGAGAAGCCATCGATCAGCGGGACCGAGTCGCCGAAGTCGCGAGAAACTCTCTGAAGCGCTTAAGCCAAATGGAAAAGCGCGGCATCCTATCCCAGCTCTCGCACATGTTCGCGCACGAACTCAAGCAGCCTTTGTCGACTGTTGTGAATTACGCAAACGGCCTCAAGATGTACGGTGAACAAAAGACGTTCGATCCGATCGTGAGCCAAGGCATTGAAGCCATTGCCTCCGAATCTTCTAAAGCCGCTCAGATCGTCGACAGAGTTCGAGAGTACGCGAAGTCTTCCAGACCGGTGGATTCGCAGAGCACAACGGACTTATCACAAGTCACGCGCAAAGCCATCGATGCTTTCCGACTTTATGTCTCGACGCAATGCCGACTTCAAATCGACTTGCCGCAAAAAGCCGAGATCAATGGCGATCCGTTTGAACTGGAAATCCTCGTCCTTAATCTTCTGAGAAATGCAGCAGACGCCGTTGAACCGCTCAAAGACAAGGCGCTCATAAAAGTTTCTGTAGCTTCTGAAGATGCCGATTGGGTCTTGTCCATCATGGACAACGGGCCGCCCGTCCCTGACGAAGTGCTGGAGCGCATGAAAAAAGCTCTGCAAAACTCACTTAAAGCCGACGGCTTGGGACTCGGACTTAAGATTGTCTTTGCAATTGCTGAAAGACATCGTGTTGAACTTAAGTTCTCTCGCGTTGACCCGCAAGGCTTGCGCGCTGAAATTCACTTTAAAAAGGTTTCACAATGAAGTCATCCAAACTTACGCCTGTCGTCCGAATCGTCGATGACGATGAAAAAGTCCTCGCATCAGAAGCCTTTTTGGTGAATATGGCCGGCTTTCGAACTTCAACGTATAACAGTGCCAAGGAATTCCTGGAGAAAGACGATCCGCTCTTCCCGGGATGTGTGATTTTGGATATCCGTATGCCGGAGATGAGCGGACTGCAGCTCCAAGAAGAAATGAAGAAGCGAGAGATCGATCTTCCGATCATTTTCTTGACGGGACACGGAGACATCGACATGGCGGTCAAAGCCTTGCTCACCGGCGCCACCGATTTCATTGTCAAACCTCCTGAACCTAATCGTCTGAAAGAAGCGCTAGCTAAAGCCGTCGCTAAAAATCAGAACGATAGAGAAGCCGCAGAAACCAGCGAAGAAATGCGCGCTCAGTTCGATTTGCTGACGCCGGCCGAGAAAAAAGCCGCTGAGATGATCGCGCTCGGCAAGCTCAACAAAGTGATTTCCTTTGAGCTTGAGGTGTCAGAGCAAGCTGTTAAAAACTGGCGAAGCTCGATTTTTCACAAGCTCAACTGCAAAAACATTGTTGAGCTCAACGCTTTCCTCCGCAAGATTCATATTCTTAACGACTAACGATCCTATGTTCCGAAGAGATTTCCTACTCACGACTTTAGCTGTTGCCGCTCCTGCCGCAGCCTTTGCCCAAGACATCAATTGGCGTCGGAGCTGCGATGTTTTAGTCGTGGGCGCGGGAGGAGCCGGTCTGGCTGCCGCGGTCAGAGCTTCGGAACTCGGTGCGGAAGTCATCCTGATAGAGCAAAACGCACATCTCGGCGGAAACACTCTGATCTCCGGCGGATTCCTCGGAGTCGTAGATCCCATCAGACAAGCCCCTCTGGGCATCACTGACAGCGAAGAAAAACACTTTCAGGACATTTGGGACAACGGCGACAAAATAGCGGACCGGGCCCTGGTTCGCAAACTCGTCCATGAAGCACCGAGAATGCTCTCTTGGCTGGAAGCCAAAGGCGTGAAATTTCAAGACGAAGTGATCGAAATCTACGGCTCACACTTCCCGCGTTGCCACAAACCGATTTTCCCGAACGGCACCGCATACGTCCGAGCACTCACCGGCGCCTTGATGCAAAGGAAAGTCAACGTGTTAACAGAAACCAAAGCACTTGAATTGATTCAAGACGACTCTAGCCGCGTCGTCGGGATCAAAGCCGCTTCGAAAGGCAATGAGTTTTTCATTCGAGCAAGAAAAGGCGTCATCCTTGCCTGCGGCGGATTCGGAGCAAACCTGAAGACGGTCGCGGCTTTCGACCCTCGCCTTAAAGGTCTTCCGAGCAACTGTTCCTCAGGCTCAACCGGAGACATGCTTTTTGCGGCCCGCAGAATCGGCGCATCCGTGGTTGACTTAAACGAAATTCAGTGCCTTCCCGGCCCGATTTCGAATAAAGGCATTCGTGTCCGATTCCACAACGACGTACGCCGCTTTGTATTCGTCAACGATGAAGGAAAACGTTTCGTGGATGAAAGAGCGCGCCGCGATGAACTCAAAGAAAAGATTCTGCTTCAGAAGAACAAGAGCTGCTACTGCATCATTGATAACGACGGCCTTGAAACGCTTGACCTGCTTGTCCGCCGTGACGCTATCCGTGCCGCTGAAACCGGCGATGCCGTCAAAGCTCAAAGTTTGGAAGAATTGGCTTCAGCCCTAGACATTCCTTCTGAGACTTTAATAAAAACGATCGAAGAACGAAACGCTGAGATTGCTTCTGACAAACCGCAAAGCCGCAGATTCCCGATTCAAAAGGCGCCTTTCTGGGCCGCACGCGTCGGCATGAGAATCCATTACACCATGGGCGGCCTTCAGATCAACGAAAAAGCCCAGTGCCTCAAGGAGGGCAAACCTATTCCCGGACTCTTCGCGGCAGGCGAAATCACCGGAGGCATCCATGGAAGAAATCGAATCGGCGGAAACGGTTTAGCTGATGCCTTCACATTCGGCATGATTGCCGCAGAAAATCTTGTTTCCGAGTCTTAACAAAATCGCTTACTCCTTAACTTTTCCTTTGTCAATAACCTAATGTTTATTTGGCGAGAAGCGCTGAATTCTTAGACTTCTTCTCAACGAGGCCAAACAAGAAACCGCCTCAAACCTCAGATTTCACATTCGGAGAAGAAAATGACAAAGCTTTCACGTCGAGTATTCCTTGGTTCCGCTCCTGCAGCTGCTGCCGCTGCCGGTATTTTCGGAACATTCTTCAGCACCGCTGCAGAAGCTGCCATCAAATGGAACGAAACTTATAACGTCATCGTGATCGGTGCCGGCGGTGCGGGTCTTTCCGCAGCTGTTTCCGCTAAAGAAGCCGGTGCTAAGAAAGTCGTCGTTCTTGAAAAAATGATGTTCGCAGGCGGAAACACCATTCGTGCCGGCGGCGGATTCAATGCAGCTATTAAAGCCGATTACGAAAAAGCCGGCATTACCGACTCTCCCAAACTTCATGCTCAACAGACTCTGGCTGCCGGTGACGGACGCGGCGACCCTGTCTTGGTTCACCAGCTCGCAGAAAAAGCTCCTGAAAGCGTTCAGTGGCTCAAAGACCACGGCGTCAAATTCCAGGACCACATCTATCAGATCTACGGCGGTCTTTACAAACGCGCCCGTAATCCGATCGGCCCGAGAGGCGGCGCCTACATTAAAGCTCTTCTTGAAGTCTGCAAGAAAGAAGACATTCCTATCCTCTGCAACACACGCGTTGTTGAAATCATCCGCGAACATCAGTTAAGCGGTCGCGTTCTCGGTGTCAAAGTTGAACAGAAAGGCGGAAAGACTCTTTATCTGCGCGCTACAAATGCCGTTGTTGCTGCCGCCGGCGGTTTCGCTGCAAATGACAGACTGACTGCAATTTCCGATCCTCGCATGGGTCAACTGGGTACCACCAATCATCCCGGCGCTACCGGCGACGTCTTAACCGACTTGATCGATATCGGCGCAGGTACTCGCGGTCTTGACTATATCCAGTGCATCCCCGGCGGCGTTCCCGGAGAAAAGCATGCGCCTAACCTCTTCACACACGTTGACCGCTTCCTCTTCGTGAACCTGGACGGCAAACGCTTCATTAAGGAAGACGCAAGACGTGACGTATTGCGTGATGCCATGCTTGACCAGCCTAAGGCTATTGCTTGGACAATCGTTGACGCCGACGGTTTTGAACAGCAGAAGAACTCCAAAGGACCTGAAAACGAAGCCGCTCTGAAGGCAGGCACGCTCTACTACGCCGACTCTATTGAAGACTTGGCTCAGAAGATCGGTGTTCCTGCAAACAACCTCAAAGAAGCTGTCGACACTTACAACAAGGCTGTTGACACCAAGAAAGATCCGCTGGGACGAGCCGAAGGCGTTTTGGTCAACAAGATCATCAAAGCCCCGTTCTATGCAGGCCGCGTCACAATGAAACGTCACCACACCATGGGCGGCGTAATCATCAACAAAGACGCTCAGGTCATTGACCGTCGCGGCAACGTCATCCCCGGTTTGTATGCTGCCGGTGAAGTCACAGGCGGTATCCACGGTACCAACCGCGTCGGCGGCAACGCTATGGCTGACATCTTCACATATGGTCGCATCGCCGGTGTGAACGCCGCTAAGAATCCTGCTTAATGTTCTGAAGGACTAACCGTGGAAAGACGGTTATTGAAAATAGACTAATCACAGCTCCCGAAGGCCAAACTCCGGGAGTTTTTCTGGCAGTAGCTAGATTTTATCTTGAATAAACTTCCCTTCTATGTCCAACTCTGACAACAAGAATTGTCACTACATCGTCTTGAATAGTGCAAAGAACCCTGAAATCACCTATCCTATAACGCCAATATTCGGAGAGGTCTCCCTGCAAAGCTTTTCCAAAATCCCTTGGATTAGTACAGATTGCAATTTTCTCCGTCATATAGCTATGTATCCGGGTCGCAATCTGTCTATCCAAAGACTTGAGCTCTTTAGCCGCAGACCGAGAATACTTAATTGTCCAAGCCAAGGATCTTCCCCATTTCTTCAGAAGAAATAACGTCCTCTTCGCCTTTGCGAATACGGTCAACAACCTTGTCTGAGAGATAGATATCCTCAAGATCTTCTAAATAGTTTTTTAAAGCTTCCTTGACGTAAAAACTCTTTGTGCGTCCTGTTTCTTTTGCTAACCTCGAAAGACGCTCTTCAGTACTTTCAGGTAATCTTATGGTTAACATCTCTGATCTCCATGATAATGTAATACATGTATTACATTATACATTTGCGCTCTAATTTCGGGTTAGAAATTTTTCTCGTATCCTCTCTTAACCCAAATTATTTCACTTATCTTTTAAGAACATCAAAGCCTTCTTCCTCGCGATATTTAGAAAATCTTTGGGGAGAAAGGTAGAGCTTTTCAGTTTATCTTGTTTTAGTTTTTATGTTTACATTCATGGTTGCATTTCAGGTTGGCGCGGCTGTAAGTTGGAACAGCTTTGAGAATTTCTTTGAAAACCACTGCAAAGTTCATGTTTGACAAAAAGCTCAGGTATACGTCGCTTCTTGAGAAGATTTTTTCCAAATTCTGAATCTCGACTGAAGCTGAGACAACCGAATGACCAAAAATCCTCTGAACGGTCTTTTTGAAGAACCAACGGATTTTTGGGAAAACCGCTCTTGATCAAGATAATTCCGGTGTTTGAATTGAAATCAGTCCTATGAAAAGCGGAAGAACTTTAATCAATCCAGCCGCTTCTCGATCTGGTCCTAACCGATAGAACATAGTCAAGTTTGTTGACTCTCAGAATCTCGCTTGAGAAAGCGTCGATCGTTTTTCTTCAATCTATCCCAAGTAGAGAGAATTGAAACCAGTGATTTGTGGTGTCAAACTAACAGGGGTGGCGAGCCAAAACGGAGATATTTTTGCGGCTCACATCTTTCAAAAAACACTGCAAACTTCCATTGACCAAACAATTCATAACAGTAAGCGCTGTAAAAGCTGATAGAAAAAGCCTATGACAACCGTACGTTTCAAGCTTTCTGATGCTAAACCATGGACCGCAGAGGAACTCCAACGGATCAAAAACATCAGAGACGAGGATATCGATTACTCAGACATTCCGCCAACCACGCCTGAAGATTGGAAAAAAGCCGTCCGTGGAAAATTTTACCGGGCTGCTCAGAAACCGGCCTCTCGAAAGTGATTGCCTAACGTAAATGCGGGGGCAGGCAAAGCCGCCTCACAAATTCCAGTCGGGAACTTTTTCAAGTCTCTTTCTGCCCCCAAGTTCCTGCGGCGTCAGAGGGGTGCAGACCAAGTCGACCAAAGCTTGATACTGGTCTTCAGGCAGAAGTATCGTTTTCTTGTCTAAGAAGTTTTCCTCAAAAACTTTTCTCAGAGCGGATCGAACGATCTCGTTTTAGTCGTGCCTTGCGTCCTGGCTAAGGCCTCCAACCATGCCGCCTCGTCGTCGGAAATTCGGATCTTCAACACTGCCATACTCAGGCCCCTTAAAAACTTCAATTCCTTCGAGACAGGAAACGGGATTTTCTCAAAAGAAAACTCTCCCGGATCCTCTTCCCTAATTATCCTTCCGAGGTCGCAATTAGACAGCCGCCAAAACTTGGTATCTCCAAAAATCCTCCGGCGACCGCGAGACAAAAGATCAGTTTCTTCTTCTAAAAGTCTCTTCAAGAAGTTTGTAAGCCGCCTCTTTCATTTGATGAGAATGCTTGATGTCCGACTGAATACTAAAAATCTTCGGAATATCATCCCCGATGCCCAAGCAGACAATCTCAATACCGGAGCGTTTCAAATCTTGCTCAATGTCAGTTAGAAGTTCGGCATCGGAACACAATCCGTCCGTGATCAAAAAGATAATTTTGCGGGACTCTCTTCGACTAACAAGCTGAGCCGCCGCTGAATTGATGGATTGTCTGACTGGTGTATAGCCGAAAGGCCTTAAAGCGCAAAAGCGTTCCAAACAAGACGCAACGGGCTCATCAAAACGTTTGACCTCTAAAAGCGTCTGACGTTCAACGCCCGGAAAAGCATAAACAGAGCTTCTGCAGCCGCTCACGGAATCAGCCATTCCAGCGATTGCCTGTGCACACAAAGATCCCGTTCTCATATCTTCGCGCGTCATCGAGCCGCTGCGGTCTAAAAGCACGCACATCGCAACTGACGGACGAAGCACGGACTCTTCGCATCGGAAGACCCGGGTATCTCCTACATACAAACGACTCAGTCTCTTGGGCTCAAGATCTCTTCCGCTTCTCGCATAACGCGTAGGCTGGAAACTGAGTCCCTGCAAGAACCGATGAAACTGCTGGGAGCCCCCGCGAAGCAGCTTTTCCGCTTCCGCTTTGAATTCCGGATCTACACGAGGACTGAGTTCACTTCTGACCGTCGGCCAAACGGCGGCTTTACCGGTCGGATTCTCGCCGGTTGCTCCTCGATAGTTTTTATAGTCTTCTTCCATGGCGCGATGGATATCCGCGTCCTTAAGATCATCATCCTCGAACAGAGCGTCAAAGTCCTCAGACTTTTGTTTGTCTTTCTTCGGAGTTTTGGCTTTACCCTTCCCTTCTGAGGAAGCCGCTGATCCTTTTGAAGAAGAGCCGGCGCCCGATTTATCTGAAACGCTCTTGTTCTCTTCAGAAAACGCCTTTTGAGAAATCGCCTGACTAAACATTCGCGCAATCTCTCGAGCGCATTGAATGACCTCAGCCGTATTAGGACTTCTGACCGCTTCTTCAGCCTTTTGCATAATCCGCTCAAAAAGCTCCTGCCCAAACCTCTGCACAAAAGCATTTTTTGCTTCTTCCGAATAATGCTTTGAACAGTCATATTCCAGCATCAGTGCGGTCATGCACCAATAGCAAGTCAGACAAAGAAGCGCTCCGGCCGAAGTATGTGCCCTGATATTCGGAAGCTGCCCTGCCCGAGCCATCTTAGAAAAGTGTTCATTGCGCCAAAGATAACCGCCCGGATACTTTTTATATCCGATGGCATCAATGCGAACGTCTTCCAGAGCATTAACGAGCGAATGCAGTCCTCCGAGCGAAGCAACTTCATCAAAGTCACTGTATAAAACGTGATGAATCTCATGCGTCCCATGCGACAAGTAGGCATCCAGCGCATCCTGAGACTGAAGCAGCGGCTCTCCTAAATAAACGGTCTTGCCGTCTGTACACGGCGTTCCGGCGAAAACTACTTTGATTTCTTTACCCGCAGATAAAGAAGTCAAAATACCGTTTACCGCTTTTAATACAGCGGGTAACGCAATCGTTGTCTGAGACAAAGTGAAATTCCTAAAAATATTCCGGAACCGTGTCCCAAGGCTTTCGCCTTGAGACACTGAACAGGAAGTCGGTTAACCAAAAGGAAAAAGCGATCGGCCGCGGGCAATCATGCCTGCTGCACCGGTAAGCACCTCGCGCCGTCCCTCAAGAGAAGGAACTGTCACGAGAGGCTCGGCCTCTTCCGTTGTGTTCTGCTTGTGGGCTGCACCTGCTAGTGCAAATGCTTCCCGAGCTTTCTCCAGACACTGCATAAAGAGCTTCTTGTTTCGGCACCAGACATGAGTCCGGGCGCCTTCAGCAAGCGCTTCTTCCAGTGCGGCGGAAGCAAGAGCAAATCGGGTTTGTGAGCAGCTCCATGAACGAACCCGTTCATAAAGCGTCCTGACCCGACACACAACCGCTTCCGTGACGTTGGCAGATTCAAGCGCCGCGCAGATGAGATCGGTCTCATCGGCAAAACGCTCGGCCAAGCCGTCCAGAAAAGCATCCTTTGAGCTTCGCTTGCCCGTGCCGTGGGCGGCCAAAACAAACGCATCAAACTCAAAGCTGATCCGACGCAGAACAAAATTCGTCGGAGGAAAAACGGCATCCTTCGAACATCCCGGAGGAATGATACCTTCGAGCCTCTGAGCAAGAATGTCTTCATAGGCCGGCGCAAAAACCTCGTCGCGCCGCCGGCAGAATTCTTTTCTCCAAACACTCAATGCTCGTTCCGCAACGGCAGCATCCTGCCTTCGCATCACGAAACCGTTGAGATAAGGTTCGCCCATCTCCTGACACAAAGCCTTGGCACGCGCCCTGAAGTCAAGAAAAGGTTTCAGCATCACGCCGGGAATGATTCGTCGGCGCTTCATAAACTCCGCGCCTTCCTCAATCGAGGTCTGCTCGGTCGTCGTCCCGCTCCAGACACTGATCTGAAAACAAATCAGCACCAGATCGGAATCTTCCGTTTTGCCTTCTTTCTTTTCGGTTGATACACAACCGCTGTCTTGCCAAAAACCGCGGTTACCAAACAAATCAGCCATAAGGCCTCCTTAAATAAAAAAGAGGGCCCCGTGGCCCGTCATCCGAGGGCTTCAATGGCCCTCGAATAACGATGGGGTGAGATGACCGAAATCATCTCGGTATTAAAAGAACGATCGGTCCGTTAGAAAACAGCCGCTAGGCAATATGCTTGCCGATGTCGCCGATTTCTAACTCGACCAATTTTTCGACCGCCAATGCACCGGCGTCTTCCAAACAGTCCGTCAGCGCGATTTTCATCGCACGCCTCAAAGCAGCCCGAGGCTCATTCTTCATCGCCGGAGATCGATAGCTCAAAAGAAGTAAGTCTCTGAACCGCAGTAAGACTCGGGTCGAAATCGTTGCTTCCGCAACGGCTCCGTCCTCCGTCTGACGGCAGTAAGCCTGACGAACTCGGTCCGCCGCCCTCCTCAGACGCACGGAAAATTCTTTCCGCCATTCTTCAAAGGACATGCCTCGGACTTCAAGCTCCGGAGTAGTCGCTTCTAATAAAGAAACTTCAGCCTCCTCGCCCATGTAGTCCATGCGCATTTTCCAAAAGCGGTCGAGCACTGCCGGATCCTGACTAAAGCGTCCCAAATAGCGTGAGCCATAATCTTCCGTCAGTCCCCGCAGATTGTCGGTCATAACAATCCGGGTTCTCGGATGCGGATGAATCACTTCTCCGGTCTCCGGGATATAAAGCGGAGAGCCTTCAAGCAGTTCATTGACCGACAGCCAAAGATCCGGCGGCGCTGCCGACATCTCATTAACAAGAAACACACAGCCGTGCCGCCAGGCCCGCGTGAGCGGACCGTCGGCAAAGCGCATACTTTTGTCCTTATCAATGACATAGCCGCCGATGAGATCCGTACGGTCCAAGCGGGCGCGTGCGGTAATCGAAATCACCGGCGCGTTCACTCGGGCGCAGTACTGGTTCACAAAACTGGTTTTGCCCGAACCGTGCGGGCCGCTGATAAACAGCGGCTCACTCGAACCGATTTCAAACCAGGCGCTCATGATCGACAAAGCGTCCTTTTCAAAAACATAGGAAGGATCCAAGCGAGGAATGAGGCACCGGAGTTCCGGTTCGATATCCTCTAATCGGTATCCTAAAAGTGATCCGTCCTGCATAAATCCGAAGGATTCCAGCGAAACGAATTCGTTTAATACCTGTGACATACAAAGCTCCATATAAAAAACGGAGCCTCGGACTCCCTGCGGGGGCACAAAGGCCCCGCAGGGTTAAGTAAAAAACGATGCACACTATGTTTTTGCCAAACAAGCCTGTGCACCGAAGCTTGTTTGGTTTTGAGCCATGAGAACGTCGTTCCAGTCTGAGCCCGATTGCTCGGGCAGACGCACTTCGACCTCAATGTCGGGATGCCGCTGCTTGATTTCAGCGGCGCCCGCATAAGCCTCCCTTTGACCGATAAAGTTCTTGTCCGAATCACCGAAAATGATGATTCTGCGGACCGACTTCGGCGGCACAAAGTTGCGGAAATTAAATGCGGCAACCACCGACCACACCGGAACTCCGAAGAGCTCCGACGCTGACAGCGCCGTTTCAATTCCCTCGGCTAATCCGAGCACGCCGGATTCGTCCGTTTCGGCCAGACGAACCGCGCACCCCGAGAGCTCCTTGCCGAGTACTTTCTTAACCGCCTTAACGGGGGCCTTCCGGCCTTTGTCCAGATAAGTGCGATGAAGACTGACTCGGTGTCCTTCAGAGTTAACGATCTCGGCCACAAGTCCTTCATAGAAGGAGTGATCCCATGACCGTCCGTCCTCGGAAAGCTGCGCATAACGCAGACGATTCGAGGCACGGAGCGCCGCCGGAAAACACTTTTTCAAACCTCGGCTTCGAAGATAGACATAAGCACTATCTCTCTCGCCCAAGGCATGAGAGGCAGCCCACACTTCTTCTACCGGAGAAGGCTGCTCATGTGTTTTCGTAACTCTGTAGGTTTTCTCTTCGTGAATCGGAAGATTGAGAAAGCGGGCCATAAAACGCAGAGCGTCAACGTAACCGAAATTCTTGATTTTCATCAGAAGATCGACTCCGCTGTGGTAACCGCAGTGACGGCAGAAACTGTCGCCTTTCCCAAACTTGTCGGTATAAGAGAAACGGTCTACTCCCGCGCACCATGGACATTCCAGGTTCTTGGTTTTGAAGATCGTTTCATCCGCACCGGCGGACAGAAGAATACTTTTGTAGTGGCCTTGAGCACGAGAAAGAATGGTATTCACCGTGCTTTGGCTGATACGAAGTTTGTGGGTAGTAAGTTCCATCGGATGTTTCCTTTTAAAGAAAATTCGACGTCCCGCTCTGTCCCCGAATTTTGGCGAACACGGCGGTTCGCCAAAAAAAGAGAGATATTTGAAGGATGGTAAATCCTTCTGGACAAGTTCCGAACAAGTCGGAATAACGTGTCTTGCCTTAATCCACGGGCTTATGAAGCAGCCACACTTTCAACGCGCCACTATACGGAGATTTTTGTCTTTTCATATGGGCGTTTACCACTAATTTTCTTTATTTTTTATCCCCTCTTCCCGCTAAAAATTCGCTTTCTTTAATAATTATTGAATTTTTAATTTTATTTATTTGAATTTAAAAGATTTTTTTAATTCAAATAAACCCTGTTAAACAGTTTTCAATTCGTTGATCTCTTCACTAAATTGTGAGCATTTGATTCAAAATTGTTGTTCTACCCTTACTTGATCGATTTACTTAATTTGAGACGCCGTCGGCCGTTCATGCTTCTTTAACAGTTAAAGTAACGCTATTCATTAGGGTTTCTTCTAACCCACCATAAATGAGGATATAGAAATGGCTGAAACAAAAAGCGTTGCAGGTACACAGACTGAGAAGAACCTTGCAACTTCTTATTTGAATGAATCCCAATCCTACGCTCGGTACACTTTCTATGCACAGAAAGCCGTAAAAGAAAGCTACTTCCCGATCGGATATGCATTTAACGAAACAGCCGCGAACGAACTCCGTCATGCCAAGATCTTTTTGAACTTCTTGCCCGGCGGAAAGCTGGTTGCCGAAGTTCCGACTGATTCTGTAGCTATTGGCTCCACCGAAGATAATCTTAAGATCTCCATCGACGAAGAAAGATACGAAGGCGTTAAGGCTTATCAGGCTTACGCCGAAGTCGCAGACAAGGAAGGCTTCCCTGTCATCGCCTCTCACTTCAGAGCAATCGCTCAGATCGAACAGCACCACTTGGATCGTTTCCAGACCTATCTTGACCAGCTCCAGAAGGGAACCATCTGGAAAAGAGAAAAACCGATTCACTGGCAGTGTCTGGTTTGCGGTTACATCTACGAAGGGACAGAACCTCCTGTTAAGTGCCCTGCCTGCGACCATCCGTACCAGCATTACATCGGCTTGGACATTTATCAGTAATGAGCAAAAAGGTTTGAACTTCTAGAGTTCATAAGCCTGAATAGCTTGAAGAAACGGCACCTGTTTTGCAGCGGGCGCCGTTTATTTTTGCCTTGTTTTCCGAGGTTTCAATTCTACTGTCCGGCCGATGTTTTTAAAATCCATTGGTTAGAGAAATGGAGCTTTGACTTCGTAAACATCGCTGTATCAAAATTTGTTCTTCTGTTCTTGCTTCGACCTCTGATTATTATTTTTGCCGCGAACACTTATTTGTGATGAAAATCCTCTCTGCCCTCCTCGTACCTATTCTTCTGCTGTCCGGCTGCGCATCCGTGACGGTCTCTAACATCAATAGTCAGGAATATTTGGTTCAGCGCCGCGGCGATGTCATCTCTCAGGGACGGTTAAGCGATCCGACTAACACGGTTCTCACAGCGCTGGGTCTTTCGGACTGTGAAAACAGAATGCAGTACTGTATCAATTCAGTCGGAGACAGTTCTGTAACGGACAATGAGTCCAAAATTTCTGCACTGGCAGAAATGTGGCTCTTCAAAGCAATGCGTGCGCAAAAAGATGCACAGGTCCTTAAAGATGCAGGTGAATTTCAAGATGAGAACAAACTCAACGCCGAACTTCTTAACGACTATATTCAGACGGCTAAATATTCTTACGCTTATCTGTTTTTCTCCGGCAGAAAAATCAGCGACCGCGCCTTAGAAGATCGACAAACACAGGTGAAGGACTACTACAACTTTGCCGTACAAAATGTCATCGAGCAGCTTTACAGAGCGACTAAAGGCAAAGCGCTAACGGATTTCCCGGTTCGCGAAGGCAAATGGAACATCTATATCAAAAATCCAGAACAGCTATCGGAACACGCTGAAACGGTTAAAGAGCTGATTCCGGATACCGTCCTTTCTTTTAAAGGTCTTAAAAATCAATACTCAGCTGACGGTCTCGGCGCCCGCATGGTGCTCTCCACAGACGACCCCGCAAAGGAAAAAGATCAGCCCTGGCGGCTAATGCCATACTCTTCGGTAACGGCAATGATTTCATTTCCGGGAAAATCTCTGAATCAAATTCTTACCGCCGACGATGTCGTTGTCTCAACGTATGACCCGTCTTTTGTTCAGAGCGTCAAAATCGGTAAAACCGTCGTTCCTTTGTCGGCCAATTTCAGCGGAGCTTATGGTCTTTGGCTCGCCAACTCCGACTTTGCCTCTAACGCACTCAGTACGATTTTCGGACACGGAAATATCATCGATAAGCCTACCGTTTATCTGATGCGTCCTTACCGCAAGGACCTTAGGACTATTATCCTCATTCACGGCTTAGCCAGCAGTCCGGAAGCATGGGTCAATACGGCCAATGAAATTATGGGAGACAAACTCCTACGAGATAATTACCAGATTTGGCAGGTCTACTATCCGACAAACGTTCCGCTCCTAATCAATCGCCAAGAGATTGCGGAAGCTATCAATAAGACCATTGATCATTTCGATCCGCCACGCACAAATCAGGCGAGTAAAAGCATCACGCTTATCGGTCATAGTATGGGAGGAATCCTCACGAGGCTCCTTGTGTCGGACTCAGGCAACACGATTATCAATGCACTTGAGCAAAAGTATCCTCAAGCCTCCGACAAAATCAACCAAATGGATCCGAAATTCAAGAGCATTCTTCGGTTCAAACCTCTCCAAGGCGTCACAACCGCAATATTTTTAGCGGCTCCTCATCAAGGCACACCGTACGCCGACGCAAGCTGGGCGAGATACCTGGCATCTTTTGTCAAGCTGCCGCTCTCAATCGTGAACAAGCTCGGCGAAATGACGCTGATGATATTCGGTCAGGACTTACCGAGAGAAATTAACATGACCGGCGTGGACAACTTGTCCGCTAAGGATCCTACGATTCGAGTTTTGGCCAAACTTCCGATTTCACGAAATGTGACGTACTACTCCATCATCGGACGAGAAAAAACCGAAGGTCCATTAGGAGAGTCTTCCGACGGAATCGTTCCTTACTGGAGCTCCCATTTAGAGGGGGCGGCCAGTGAGAAAGTTATCGTTTCCGGTCATTCCGTCCAGGAAACTCCTGAAGCCATCATTGAACTTAGAAAAATTCTGAGAAATCAACTCGTTGACCAAAACTCTTCAAAACACACAAAAGCCTTGATGGCAAATTGATGCTAGAAACTTTTCCTACAACGGCGTGATCAAGATCGAGACAGAGTTGTACGTCCTAGTAACAAGTCATCGGAGAGAAAAGAATGTTTTTTCTCTCCGATGAATGCCGTGGCAACGACATCTGTAAATGTGGAATCCGGGAAATTTTAGAACTTTGCTATCGGTTCGGCCAAGAAATCCACAAGATTTCTTATCTTGATACCTTCAACATCTCCTGCCATCAAGTCAGATAGCGTGAGAACAAGTTTGGGGTAGTTGTCTTTGATCTGCCTGAGCGGTGCAATTTCTCGCTCTAAATTTTCCGGCGTTAATTGGTAGCAGACCTGAACGTAGAAAACGGCCCCATCCTTTGAGGCTACAAAATCCACTTCTAATGTTCCTGTTTTTCCTACTGAAACGCTAAATCCCTTTTGTCTCAGATTCAGGTAAACAAGGTTTTCTAAGATGCCGGCGATATCCGACGGCCGATATCCGAGAACAGAATTTCTGATGCCTACGTCAGCGGCATAGATTTTTTCTTGTGTCTCTAAATACTTCCTGCCTTTTAGGTCAAAGCGTTTCACGCGTTCGATGACAAAAGCATTCTCCAAGTAGTCGAGATAGTTGTAGATCGTTTCAACGCCTAATTTTCGACCTTGGCTCTTCAGGAAATCGGAGATGTTTTTCGCAGAAAAAGTACTACCGACGTTATCAAAAATGAATTGGATGATTCGATTCAATAGTTCACTATCGCGGATGTTATTTCGAGAAACGACATCTTTCAGCAGAACGGAATTGAAAACATCGCTCAGATACTGAGATGTTGCCCTAGGAGATGCTTGGAGCTCATGAAGTCCAGGCAACCCGCCAAACCTAAGAAAGGCATCGAAGGATTTATGAATGTCCTCGCCACTACTTTTTCTGAATTCTAAAAATTCGTCAAAGGAAAGCGGAAACATCTGAATTTCAACATAGCGGCCGGCTAAAAGCGTTGCTAGCTCTCCTGACAGAAGTCTCGCATTCGAGCCGGTCAGTACAATCTCGCAGTCACAATCGACTCGCAAGGCATTGACTGCCTTCTCCCAATCCTTAACGTTCTGAATCTCGTCAAAGAGCAAATAAACCTTTGTTCCGACCTGAGCAGAGATTCCGCAGACATAATCATAGAGAGACTGAGATTCTGTAAGGTTCGCGTACTTGAGAGATTCAAAATTGATATAGACAATATTCTTTTCCTCGATTTTCTTTTCATTAACCAGCCAATTTCTGTAGAGTTTGAGCAAGGAACTCTTTCCGGAACGTCTCATTCCTGTAATCACGCGGATCAGTTCGGCACCATAAAAAGCAATGAGTTGATTTAGATAACGATCACGAGGAAACATCTTTAACTATCTTTCTTTAGTTGAATAAATCAATGGAAAACATAATTTAAAAATTCTTTTATAAAAGAATTTTAATGAAATTTAATGAAACTTTTCGATATGCAAGAAAAAAAATATTTAAAAAAAACTCTCAATAACCTTCTTGGTACTTTTATGATTTCCTTTAGACTCGTTCGAATTTGGGTGTATACTTTCGTCACATTTTGACGAAGTCCCTATCGTCTAGAGGCCTAGGACATGACCCTCTCAAGGTCAGAACATGGGTTCGAATCCCATTGGGGACGCCATAAAAATCCCGAACCTTCTTAATTCCGAAGCCCGAGATTCAGCACTTAAATCTGTTTTACGCTTGAATAAATCAATTAGAAAATCTTAATTAAATATATTTCGACGAAAGATATTTCATTTTTTGAACTGGGGTTTGATCCAATTTAAAACCAGTTTCTGCCCATGCAAAATATATTTAGTTATTAATTGCAGATCAGGCTAGGTCTTGCGCATCTCCGTGCAAGTTCCTTCAACGTTCGCCGTCGTCGTGATCATTAATCATCGCTGCGAATGTTGAAGATAAATCGTTCGCAGCGTCACGGAGGCTTTATGAAACTCAATCTTCTTCTCGCTGCACTTCTTTCTTCCCTTTCCGTCGCTTGTTATGCAGCAGATGCTGTCAGCGGAGCCACGCCTAATCATGCCGCACCCGGCTCTCAAATCAAGAACGTCGATGCTGTAACTTCTGCTTCTATCGTGCCTCAGAAATTGAGGATCTCGGCTAAAGCGACAGGCTTTACCGACAGCAAGGCAAAGAAGGTACTTTTTGTTGTCGGTGATCCGCGCTTTGACCAATCCTTAGAAGGTTTCTTGGTCAACACCGCCGCGAACTTCTTCCTCAAGAAAGGCTATGAAGTAGAGATCAGAGACCTCTACAAGATCAAGTTCAATCCGGTCATCACGCCGGAAAACTTCTACCACGCCAAAGACGGCTTCGGTCAAACCCCGGACGATATCAAGCCCGAACAAGCTCTTGTCTCTAAAGCCGATTACATTATTTTCTGCTATCCGAACTGGCACGACAGTCCGAATGCAATCACCAAAGGCTACATGGAGCGCGTATTTTCTAAGAAATTTGCTTATCAGGACACGCCAAAAGGCTTGGAAGGACTTCTCAAAGGAAAAGGCATCTACACCATTATGAATGCCGGATGGCTTGGCGGCGGCCAAGGCAATGTCGGTGACGGAATCGGAAAACTTGATGCTGTGTGGGACAAATATCTCGGTGCCTATAAAGTTGTTGATGACGACACCGCTGGTTTTTGGGGCGCTAAGAATCTTGGAAGGTTCGTAAACGATCAAAGCCCGAGCAACCTTGATCCGCAATACAAAGAAAAACTTCAAAAACTTGCCAATGTCCTAGATGCTCGACTTGAACGAGACTTCTTTCAAAACAACTAATTAAGTTTCTTATCTACTCCAAGAGTCAAAACTTTCGAGCCGGCCAACTGTCGGCTCAACTTTCTCAAACAAAGAGAACTTATTATGGAAAAGAGGCTCAGTATCTCTTCCTTCACCAAAAGCCTCTTCTAAAGACCCTGAATACTCCTTTAGTAAAATGAGAAGTCATCTTCAGGAGAACACATGTCCACGATCAATAAATCTTTCATCATCGATTTTGATGAAACAGCAATTGATAAGCATGCGGTACCTGCGTCTTCGGTTGCTCAGTCTCTCCTCTCATTACTTGCTCTTCTCCAATCGATATCAAAACAGCTTTTTGGCAAGCAGTCTGTAGCTGAAGTAAAAATTAAAAGCGGCTCGCACCCCGGCTCCTTCTTGGTTGATCTTTCCATTGAGAACCCGGACGAAGATCTTATTCGTCTTAACAAATTCGTTTTCGGAAAGTCTGCCAAACCGAAAGACCAACATCCTGAGGAAATCAGGATCTCGGTTAAAGCCGACAATGCAGTGAATGCCAATGCTGATCTAAGTTCGCAAATAGATTGCGTTCTAAAAGACACAACCTCAGAAGTTCTTCTGACTGTCGTCTCACCGATGCTTAAGGGCAATAGAACAGGCTGGCGCTTCAGTGAAGGAGAGGGCAGCTCGGAATTTTCAGCAGACGTTATAGATGACGAATTTCTCCAGACAGTAAAAACGGACAAGATTTCATGGACTAACGGAACTTGTTTATTGGCTTCCGTAAGAAGTTTGCAGGTCAAAACAAACGACGGCTTCAAAACGAAACGTACCGTCCTGAAGATCAAAGAAGTAATTAAGCCATTATCATCTTCATTGTCTAGGTAATATTCCTTTGTAATTTCTTGCTGGAAGCTCTGGTGTCTGATAACTCTAAAAGTAAAAAGCGTTCATGGACCGCTAAATTAATCCTTTGCGCCCTGCTCGCTTTCTTTTTATTCGAGCTTCAGTATGTCGGCCGAATCATCCTCTTCGACTTCGTTAATCCTTCTTCTAGTCCCTACATCCGTGCAGAACAAGAAAGATTGTTGGAAGAAGGCAAGCATCCGGTTCTGTATCAATGGGTCGACTACGATCAAATTTCTCCGTATTTGATTCGGGCCGTCGTGGCCGCGGAAGATGCGGATTTCATGCACCACAACGGACTTCGTTGGGACGCCATTAAAACGGCCGCAGAAAGAAACCTGCTCTCGGATAAGCGCGCCCCCGGCGGATCGACCTTGACTCAGCAGACTGTCAAAAACCTCTTTCTGTCCCACGACAGAAGCTACTTCAGAAAAGCTCAGGAAATCATCCTGACGCCGATCGTTGAAGCCATCTGGGACAAGAAAAGAATCCTTGAGATCTATTTAAATATCGCCGAATTCGGCAACGGAATCTTCGGAGCACAAGCCGCTTCCCGTTATTACTTCAATAAGAACGCGGCAAACCTTTCTCGCGCTGAAGCCATCCGCTTGGCCTCGATCTTGATTAACCCGAAGAAATATCAGTTTGTGAAGTCCGCACCACTCATCAATCGACGCGTCAACCGAATCTCTCACGACCTGAACTTGGTCCAAATTCCGCAGAGATGAAAAAAGCGGCCGAAGCCGCCCTCAAGAACAAGGTTCTCTCTTACTGCTTGTTTTCGTTTTCCAACGAATCTTCGTACATGCTGAGAATCACACCGGTTGTGATCAGCTCAATGTCATAGTCCATCGGACCTTTCAGTGCGTCCTGGAAAACCGTAGCCATGGCGCCGCCGCAGTCTTCGCACACATGCATACGGTGCGCCGGATCTTCGTCGGCATAGACGTACTTCAGCTTGTTGCTGTTGGTATTGCCGCACAGTGCGCAGCGAATGCGCTCAAACGGCCACTGAGTTCCGCAGCAGGAGCAGAAAAGATAACGGTTGTTGGAAGTACCCTCCGTACCTTCGGTGACGGAAGAAATCGCTGCCGGAGCACCGCAGGTCGGGCAGCCCAAAGGAGCATCGCCGGATTTGGCTTCGTCGACTTTGGAGAGCTCGTGCGTCATGTCTTCGCCGAGATTGCGGAAATATCTGCGAAGAACGTTCAGCAGAAGACCGGCGATAACAGCCATCATGTCTTCATCGGCTTCTTCGCCTAAAACTTCTTTCGTGGCGACTTCGTAGAAGGCTGTCGGGTCTTCACCGGCAAGTTTGATCGTTGCATCGGTGAGCTTGTTCCAATCGAGAGCTTTCAGCTTGGCAACCTGTTCATCAACATTGATGACGCCCTTTTCAATAAAAGCGTCTTGAAGCTTCTGAAGATCCTTTCTGAATTCGGCAGGAATAATTTGAAGCGGGCGCAGCGTCAGGTACGGAGTTTTGCTCTTGATTGCCTTTTGAGCTGTCTCGGTATCAAAATTATCTTCTACGTCTGCAATCTCAAGCTCGTCTCTGACGTCATACATAGAATTGGCGTAATCCGTCAATCCTTTCCAATCAACGCCGTCATCACGTTTCAGATATCCTGCAATTGCAGCCTGTCTCGAACTCTTTGTCATGTTTTTCCCAATAATTCAATCAGATGGTGACGCTCAATTCTAATTCAACGAATCTAATTTCACCTTCGGTTATTCGGACTAGTACTTTTGTCTAATCTTAAGTTTCTCAAAATCAAACCGTATTAGAGTGGCAGTAGTATCCGCTTTTTTTCAAATAAGGACCTCAATTTCATGCAATCAATTGTTTCCCGCAGAAAGATCCTCATCGCTTCCTTAGGCGCTGCCGCCGTCGGCTTAACAAGAACTGCTCAGGCCGCACCCGCAAATGTACCCTCCATTTGGGACGGAAAGAAAATGTATGACTCTTTCCTTAGAGACGGTACCGGCTTCAGCTTCCCGCACAAACCCAACGCTCCTGTCGCCGTTGTCGCTTTCGATACACAGTGCCCGGACTGCATGCGTTTGTTTACCCGTATTAAGCCCTTGCTCAATGATGTTGATGTGATTTTCTACCCGATTTCATTCATGAACATCCATTCCGAACCGCAGGGAACGACAATCCTGATGTCTAAGGATCCGGCTAAGACTTTTGAAGAACAGCATGAACACTTCAAAGATCCGGACTTCCGCGGAATCCGTTACGACGTCTCCAAGCTTCCTGAAGATCTGAGAAACAAAGTCTGGACAAACACAAAACTGCACAGACGCTCCGGCTGCCGTGCCGTCCCCTACGGTGTCTTCAAGAACAGCAAAGGTGAGTACGTTCCTTTTGATGAGAACCTCACGACCGAAGAACTGAAGAAAGTCTTCGAACTGAACTAACAATTCTCGAGCCTCCTGACGGAGGCTCTAATTTTTTCCGAGCTCAAGACTCAGAGTTCATGCCCGAATAACTTGTCCGTTGCGGATGAGCCAAATACACCGAATCTTTATTCCGTCGTTTAATATTTTTCTTGTATATGCTTTGCAATGACATGGGGCTGTCAATGACTGCTGCTTTTACTATCTTCGCTAAAACTGTCACTCGCGAAAAGCGGATTCCTTTTGAAGTCTCAGCGGATCCTTTCTATTCCGAAAGCAATCTGAAGCACTTGCAACGCGTAGTCGCCGAATTAAATGCCGGGAAGAGCGTCGAGCACGAGATTATTGAAGATCAAACTTGATCTAAGTCTCGACTACTTCCTTGACTTCACAAAAAAAATGGCTCGGATCTTCTCCAGACCCGGGCCAATTTCTATTGATTAAGAAGTAGCTTCGAACTTAATTTTCTTCGCCGAACCACTTCTTGTAAATTCTTTGGAACTCACCGCTCTTCTTAAGAGAAGCAAGAGCCTTGTTGATTTGAGCAACCAGCTCTTTATTGCCTTTAGTCACGGCAATACCGTATTCTTCGGCTTCCATCTTCGGACCGACCAAACGGCCCTTATTGCCGCCTTGAGCAACGTAGTACGCCACAACTGGGAAGTCCTGAATCACAGCGTCAACGCCGCCGTTTTGGAATTCCAAGAAAGTCTCGGCAGCATTAGCAAAAGTGACCACTTTTGCGCTGGGAACTTTTTCCGCTCTGAACATGCCGGTTGTACCGACCTGAGCACCGATCTTTTTGCCTTCCAGATCTTTAATGGATTTGGTCGTTGTATCAGACGACGGAACCATGATGATCAGACCGGAGGTGTAGTACGGATCGGAGAAGTCAACGAACTTTTTACGCTTTTCGTTAATCGTCATGCCGGCGATTACGGCATCCACAATACCGGTGCGCAGTGCCGGAACAGTCGCGTCAAAACCCATGTTCTGAACCACGACCTTGTATCCGAGTTCTTTACCGATCGCACGGATCAGATCCATATCGAAACCCGTGAAATTCTTACCGTCTTCGGCCAAAAACTCGAACGGAGCAAAGCTCGAATCCGTACCGACAAGGAGGACGCCGTCTTCAATAGTCGGAGACTTCGCAAAAGAAGCCGAGACGGGCAGCATGCTTAAAGCGCAAAGGAACGCTAAAAGATTTCTTCTGAACATTGATAATTCCTATAACTAACGTGATGAGGTTATTGACAAAAAATAGTTTAGGAAATTTATCCTTACAAATTCCATTTTTGAAAAGTTTTTGTCATCATCCTGATGGATGATAAAAAGAGCACGTCAGAAGGCTAATCCTAGGAAAATCTCTTAAAAATTGAGTTTGCTAAACTTCAGATACCGCTTTTTTGGCACACTCCGTTCTTGCCTTCAGACTCATAATTGTCAGACCGTCATTAGATTTTCGTTATTCTCTTTCCATGTTGTCGCCTCGTCTTCCCTTCCATACTCGCTATATTTTTGCTTCCTTTGCCGCAGCCTCTTTAATTCTCATTTCCGGCTGCCAGTCAATACACGACAAAAAGGAAATAACCGTTGAAATCCTGCATACTAACGACATGCACTCGCACTTTGCAGGCAGTAAAAACGGAAGCGCCTGCATCACGGAAAGCTACTGCGAAGGCGGTTACGGCCGAGTTGCGGAATACGTAAAAGAAGTGAAGGAAAGAAACCCGAACGCCATCTTCTTGGACGCCGGCGACCAGTTCCAAGGCTCACTGTTGTATGTGAATTACCATTCGCCGTTGGTCGGCAAAATCACAAACAAGATGCAGTACGACTTCGCAACGTTCGGTAATCATGAATTCGACGAAGGCTGCAAAGCGCTGTCCGACTACGCCAAAAACGCGGATTTTCCTTTCCTGGCAGTTAACCTCAAACCGGCGCCGGGTTGCCCTTTGAGTAAAAACAATATCGCGCCTTTCACCGTCATTGATAGACCGGATGCAAAGATAGGAATTATCGGTTTAGCCAATCCGGATGTCGTGAACCAGTCGAAGGCTTGCAAAGACACAAAGTTTGTGGACCCCTTCAAGGCAGTCAAAGAATCCGTGAAGGCGCTTCAGACTCAGAAAGTAAATATCATCATTGTCTTGTCCCATCTCGGCTTACCTTTCGATGAGGAGTTAGCAAAAAACGTCAACGGTGTGGATCTGATTGTCGGCGGCCACACTCATGATTACATTGGACCAGGCTCTCCTTTGGGCCCCTATCCAATCGTTGAGAGATCTCCGAGTGGCAAGCCGGTTCTCATCGTGACAACTTCCGGCGAAGCAAAATTCTTAGGTCATCTGGAAATGAACTTTAACAAGGAAGGCATACCGACAAGTTGGAACGGTGAACCTGTACGTTTAGGAAAAGCCGGCGGCTCACCCGAAATCACAAAGATCATCAATCAGGCTGCAGAACCCGTCATCAAGAGAAATTCAACAGTCGTCGGAACCAATCTTGTCAAAATGAGAGACGGCCTGGATCCTTGCCGCGAAGGAGATTGTCTGTCCGCGATGGTCACCACAGACGCAATGCTGGATTACGCACGGCCTAAAGGTGCAGTTGTTGCATTGATTAACGGAGGAAACTTCCGCGCCGCCCTTCCTGTCGGAAAGATCACGCAAGGCGACATCGATAATCTGCTCCCGTTCAAAGATAAGGTCTTACTCAGAAAATACACAGGCAAACAGCTTTTCGAAGCCGTTGAACACGGCGTCTCGGACGTTGACGGAATCGGACCGAGAATGATTCAAGCGTCGGGATTAAGGTACACCTATAGCCCGACTGCTCCGGTTGGCCATAGAGTCAGGTCCGTTGAAGTGCAGGACAAGAACGGCAAGTGGAAGCCGTTGGAGTACAACAAGGTTTATGTTGCAACGGTCGGTGCTTTCCTTGCTTCAGGAGGAGACGACCATAAAGCTCTGGCCGGCGGCATCCAAATTTCAAATTCGGGGCTTCTCGTTGCCGATGTCCTGAAAGCTTATTTAAAGAAGAAGTCTCCAATCAGCCAAACACCTCAACCAAGAATATCAACGGTGAAGGAACCTTCTGGAGAGTAAAGAAATGAGAGAGGCTGCAATGTCACTAAACAAGCAGCCTCTTCTTCTATCTAAAATTTCTCAACTATGCATTCGGCAGCCAAGAATCTCTTTGACGAGTGTGCCTCGGCGCCAAATGCTGAATATCCATAATTCGGTGCATGGAGTCTGTCCGCGTGCTGTTAAAGACGAGATACAACGGATCGAGCGTTACAGATCCTGCTTTGTCAGAGGCGAACTTAGCTGTTCCACTGATCATTGCATTCCAGTCCACAAGTTTCACAGAAGAACGCTCTGCGTTTTCTTCAGCTTTCCACAATAAAGCATTTCTTAAAGGAATCAGCGGAAAGAGGAAGACGTAAGCCGCCAGCGAGAAAAGAACCAGTACAACGCCGTGGTTTACATCAAAACCGGAGGAAATCCCAAGTCCTTGGAAGAACCAAGGCTTTGTGGAAAAGTAAGCCAATAAACCAAAGAAGATAAATGAGAGGATTAAGTATGGAAGGTAAGCTTTGAAGCCGGTTTGGAATTTGTATTGACCGATTTCATTGGCAATCATGGCCTCAATCTCAGAAGGATTAAGACGTTCAATAAGGCTTTCGGTCACAATAACTTTCTTATTGGTTCCGAAGCCGGAGATAAATACACCACTGCCTGAACCGAGGCGATCAGAATCCGCAGCAAAGACGCCTTGTGATTCAAAACCAATCTTTTCTAAGAACTTATCCAGCCTGCTTTTTAATTCTCCGTCAGCCAATGGGTGTACCGGGTAAGCGACCGTTCTGCTGACCATCGAAGCACCAATCACAAGAGCGGCAGAAACGGCCCATGCAAGAATCCACCAAGAAGAAACTCCTATAGACCAGCATGTGAGGACAGCGGAAACGATTAGCACAAAGAAGACAACATTACTTACTTTGCTGCGGGTTGAGCCGAAGTTTCTAAGGATCAAATATGAACTGTTCTTTTCAGGATTCTTTGCAATGGCAAGAAACAGGGCGTTAATTACCAAGAACGCTAAAGCAACAACCAATGCAAAAAGAATCTGTGTGAAAAGACCACTCCCAAGCTGATTTGTCAGCAACGTAGAAAACCAAGTGACTCCGCCGCCGAACGTCAGCAGAAGCACTAAAACTAAATTTGAGAGATGTCGAATCTCGTTAACCTTATCTGCATACAGCCGAGCATCAGAAGCGGCCTTGTGGGCGTCAAGAGAAACAAGACCGGAAAACACATGCGGAACTTTATTCCGGTGCTCTCTTATGGATTTAGCCTCTCTCAAGTAAAGGTAAAAACCCAGTGCGATATTCGCAAAGAGGAATATTAAAAACAAACTTTCAAAAATCAGTGCGTCATTCATCTTATTACTTAAACCCTCTCGAAGAACGCTTTGTCTTGGTTCGTAAGATAGCGAATTTAAGTAATGAGAGAATAGAAATCACACCATTCGGAGCAAGCTCATTTCACGCAACAATGTTAGAAGAGCTTGCCGCAACGTTTTGCTCTTGCCTTCTACTCGTCGAGCCTCTTGTTTTTGCATGGCTCAGGATTTTTTTTAAGCTCCTTCGACGCCAGAAGCCATCGCGTTTGTTGGGAATCTCAATTTCCTCAAGATAAGTTCAAAATATTTAAGTGGCTCTGACCGCGCCTAACTTTCCTTTGTCTCAGACGCGGAAGAAAAGATGTCAACTTTGGAATTACGGCAAATCGGCGATGCTGTAGTCCTGATTTTGCCTCAGGCGCTCCTTGGGCAACTGAATGCAAAACCCGGCGATTCACTTAACTACAACTTCGGGGACGGAAAACTTGTCATTAATCAGAAAAGGAAGCTTAGAAAACTTCCAAAGTATGACCTGAATATGTTGCTGACCGAGCATAAACAAATCTTGCCTTTTCTGGAGTCTGAGTATGAAGCTTGGGGCATTCAAAAACCAGAAGGAACCGAGATGCTTTGAAAGGCCATTGACAAACCGAATTGCGAGGTCGTCAACATCAAAGAAGACAATGCCTAACACCTAGCCAAAGGAAATTTCGACAATGACAATGTTCAATCCGCCGCACGCCGGAATGTTGATCACAGATGTGATCGAAACTAAAGGAATCACTGCCCTGGAGCTTTCATCTGCCATGAAACTCCAAGATTAGTCTGTCGCAAAACTTTTGAACGGAGAGCTCAACATTTCAGAAGAAATGGCACGCAGGATCGAAGAAGTCTTGGATATTGACGCTCAGCTTCTTCTAGACATTCAGAATGCTCATAATCTTTGGAGAACCAAACATCTGAAGAACTTCCTTGATAAAAAGCTCGAACCTTAATCTTCTTAACCATACCAAGCGGTGCGAACAGAAGAGAGAATTCTTGAACGAGACGGCGATTTTGACACAAACATATAATCGAAAATCCTGGCGGAGTTTTCGAAATCTTCTCTAAAACATTTTGCTACCAGAAACAACTTCTGTGGATTACCTGACAAGGTGTAAAGCATGCTTTCCTATCCGGCGAAGATTTTAAAAGACGGCGACTTCTTTCTTGTTTCTTTTCGTGATTTTTACCATGAGGAGCCCGTCACGCAGGGAGGGACATATGAGGAAGCATTAGCCATGGCAGCTGATTGGCTTTTATCTGTGGCAACCATAGCAAAGGAAAAACAAGAAGAGTTACCACAACCTTCTCAGGCCAAAAACTAAGAGGTCTTAATAGAAATGCCTCAATCTGCTGACTTCAAACCAGCCCTGATTCGTTCTTGATCCATCAATCGGTCTCCTGATGCGATCATGCCTCAGGCCGGGGTGCGTGACAATCTAAGTCCAAGGTCGATCAATCTTGCCAAACCGGCTTAAGGTGCATTAGCTTCTGTCTTGCCGAAAGAATCTCGGGATCTTTTTCGCCTTCCTTCAACTGACGCAAAAACTCTTTGAATTCTTTTTCAGAAAGGATCGTTCGACTGTCTTCCGTTGATGCATTTCTATCTTCCAAATGAAGAACGTCCGAAACTTTAGCTTTAACTTTCACTTCTCCTCCGACGGTGAAAAAGGTACTGACAATGCAGAAAACATGAAAATTGCCGCGAAATCTCATCGACCCAAATCAAACTTCTTCAATTTTAAGCGTCACGAATCCGTCTAGATCAAGAGATGATTATCTCATCAGAAACTTCTTGGGGTTTTTTGAACTCTCTAATCTCGGCTTGCAGATTTCTAATGTGCGAAGCCATCATGAATGACGAAAACACCCTCGGATCGTGACCTTCCCTCGCTTTGATAGGTGCGTCAATGTATTCAGCTTTGTCTTCTTTGAGAATCTTTGCCGGGATCAGACCTAACTCAATCTGTAGCTGATTCATCACAAGTCTTGCAGTCCGGCCGTTGCCGTCAACCCACGGATGAATTGTTAGTAAGTCAAGGTGAGACTCAAAGGTAAAAAGGTACTTGCCGTAAATGTCTCCGGATTTCAACAGTCCATTACGTTTCTCGTTGACCTCAGAACACCACTTCTTCAGCCGGTCTTCGACTTTTGTGTAAATGATATATGACTTGCCTGAAGAACCGGCGCTGACATTGACCTTCCGAAAGTCGCCTTTTGAAGAATCAAAAGTTCCCAATGCGGTGTTATAGCGGCTTCCGGTGTTCTTTAAGACCGCGGTGCTTAATGCTCTCAGCATCTCAAAAGAATAATCTCTGTGCTGGTTAGCAAGTTGAATGCTCATTTGATAAGCATTAAGCAAGTCCAGATTCATCATCACTTCGGATAGATTGTGTTTCTCCGGCGGAATGCCTTCATCAAACAAAAGTTGATTCTCAACTTCCGTGACGGTCGAACCTTCAATCGCAGTTGATTGTGTGATGCCCAAACTCCCGTGAAATAGCCCGTGATTTTTTTTAATCGGGCTATTTTTCTTCAACTAATTCCCTGATTTCTTTAAATAAA
>OGYH01000500.1_pt1 | contig 41383 bp, 39 predicted proteins | sample 1576511 | NCBI WGS metagenome assembly OGYH01 (sample SAMEA3541522, study PRJEB24748) | human gut metagenome | biome: human gut; feature: human-associated habitat; material: faeces | place: China | collected 2012
GCATTACTTTTATGGCTTTTACCATCTGTTTCCTCCTGTATCAATTCCCGGATAAGTTTCTTAGCTTTGTTCGCTCGTTTTCCTTGTAATTTGCAGCTGAATACTGTGATTATTTGAACCAGATCTTCAACAAGTTCCTGCTGTTCAGATTTTTCAGTATTATCAATAATCTCAATCTCACAATTATAAAGTGAAGCGATATATTCTATCAACTCAAAACCAAATCGCAATAGCCTGTCTTTATATAAAACAACAACCTTTTCAACTTGATTTTGAGAGATTCGTCTAATCAATTCCTGAAGTCCTTTTTTCTTATAATTAATCCCAGAACCGATATCGCTTATTATCTCAAACGGCTGTCCTTTTGCCAAAAGATATGTCTTAACATTATCAATCTGTCGTTCCAAATCATCTTTTTGTTTATGGCTGGAAACGCGACAATATCCAATTGTAATGCGATTTTTAGGCTTTACATTTATTACCTGGTTGAGTTGCTCATCAGAATAATATCTATAGCCACTTACTGTAGTATGATGCGGATGAAGTTTTCCATTTGCATCCCAATTTCGTAATGTCTGAGCAGATACGCCTATAATTTTTGAAAATTCGTGTATAGAATAATATTTACTCAAAGTATCAACTCCTTTCAATAATATTCTAGTCTAATATCTTATAAAACTCAATATCTACTTATATGATTTTATAATTTATCTTTAACTGTTAATGACCCTTTTTCCTCCCTAAAATTCCGCAAAAAATAAGGCAGGATTTTTTCTCCTGCCTCTAGTATGTGCTCAATCTTATTTTTTCAAACCGGATGCCAGAATTTTCATCTCCCGTGCGTTTTTCAGCACCGCATCCGTAATCTTTGCGCCTCCAAGGATCCTTCCCAGCTCCTGCACAGATTCTTCCCCGTCAAGCTGCCGGATCTTGGTCTTTGTCATCTGATCTTCCACCCGTTTTTCAATCAGGTAATGAGTATCTGCCATTGCAGCGATCTGTGCCAGATGCGTAATGCAGATCACCTGATGTTTCCTGCCGATCAGGCACATCTTCTCGGAAACCTTCTGTGCGGTACGACCGCTGATCCCCACATCGATCTCATCAAAGATCAGTGTCTCGATCTCATCTTTATCCGCCATGACTGCCTTGATCGCAAGCATGATGCGGGAAAGTTCACCGCCGGATGCCACAGTTGCAAGCGGTCTTGTCGGTTCACCCGGATTCATGGAGATCATAAATTCCACCTCATCCGTTCCTTCTACTGTGTACCCGGAGGTTTTTGAAAACCGAATTTCAAAGCAGACATCCAGGAAATTCAGATCCTGAAGTCCTTCTGCGATCTTTGCCTGCAAAAGCTTTGCCTCTTTTTTACGGATCTTCGACAGACCCTCGCATTCTTTTTGCAGACGTTCCTCTGATTTTTTCAGTTTTCCCTTTAATTCATTTAAATATTCATCATAATTTTTTAAAATCAGGAGGCGCTCCTCGTCATCCGCCTTATGCTGCAGGATTGCCTCTGCCGAATCTCCGTATTTGACCTTCAGATGATTGATCTGGTTCAGCCGGCTCTCCGTCTCATAGAACTGTTCCGGTTCAAAGGAAAGACTGTCCAGATAACAGCGAAGCTCGCGCCCGGAATCCCCGATCAGATTCTCCACTTCGACCAGCTGTTCATACAGTTCTCCCGATTTGTCATCATGTTCTGCCGCCACAGCTGCCGCACGTACTGCCCGTCCGATCGCTTCTGCCGCACTTATACCGCCTTCTCCTGCTGTATACAGATACGCCTCTTCCAGATTCTCTGCGATTCTTTTCCCCTGCATCATCCGCCGGTAATCTTCTTCTACCGACTGGCATTCTGCCGCAGTGATTCCTGCATTTTCAATCTCATCAATCTCAAATTCAAGAAAAGAAATCTCTTTGGCTCTCTCAGCCTCGTCTTTATCGGCTTCCTTAAGTTCTTTTTCCAGCCGGCGGTATTCCCTGTATGAATCCGCCACTTTTTTCTTCCATTCTCCGGCTTCTTTTGCAAATGCATCCAGAATTGCCAGATGATTTTTTTTATATAACAGTGACTGATGCTCATGCTGCCCGTGAATATCGATCAGAACCTGGGCTGCTTCCTTTAGCCGCCCCAGTGTCACAGTCTCTCCATTGATCCGGCTCACACTTCGGTTTCCGTTAAACCGTCTGGTGATAATGATCTGCCCTCCGTCCGGCGAAAGATCCATCTCTTCCAGCTTCCGTACCGTTTCCGGATTTTCCACATAAAAGGTCAGTTCTACAAGTCCCTTATCGGCTCCCTTACGAAGCATATCTGCTGAATATCTTCCGCCCAGGGCAAGACTGACACTCCCCAGGATAATTGATTTTCCGGCACCGGTTTCCCCTGTCAGGATATTAAGTCCACCAGAGAAATCCACTTCCGCCTCATCGATTAGCGCCAGATTTTTTACATGCAAATTTTGTAACATTCTTTCTCCTGTCTATTGTTCCAGTAGTTTCTTGATCTTTTCCATCAGTAGAATCGTATCATCTACGGTCCGCACAGCGCACATGATCGTATCATCCCCGGCAATACAGCCAACGATCTCATTCCAGTTCATCGCATCCAGTGCCGCAGCCACTGCCATCGCCATACCGGATACCGTTTTCAGTACCAGAATGTTCTGAGCCATATCCATAGAGCTGAATCCATCCCGCAAAATGCGCACATATTTTTCAGTCATTCCGTTCTGTGCACTCTGGAGTACCGCATATTTCTGCCTGCCGTTTTCTGCCGGAACCTTGGTGAGCTTTAAGTCGCGGATGTCTCTGGATACCGTTGCCTGCGTCACTTTAAATCCCGCTTCATTCAGATACTCGGCAAGCTCATCCTGTGTCTCAATCTGATATTTGTTGATCAATTCTACAATTTTGGCATGTCGGTTTACTTTCATCTTCTAGTTTCCTTTCATCTTTTCACGTAATGTTTCCAGAAAGCTCACTTTGCTGAGTTTTACGATTTTCGCTGTCTCCCATGCCTTTTTGATCCGGATCCGGTCACCGGTATGAAGCGTGACTTCATCCGCACCATCATATGCAATCACTGCTTCCTCGATCTGATTTTCCCGTTTTGCACCAATCTCGATCACGATCTCATCTTTGTCCGCGAAAACGATACTGCGGGAATTGAGTGCATGCGAGCAGATCGGTGTCACAACGATCAATGACGCTGTCGGCTCCACGATCGGTCCTCCTGCAGACAGATTGTACGCAGTAGAACCCGTTGGTGTGGACACGATCAATCCGTCCGCATCATAGGAGTTCAGAAACTCTCCGTTAACATAGAGATTAAAATGAACAATCTTCATGCTGCCGGATCTTGTCATGACAATATCATTGAGTGCCACATCCCTTACATTGCGGTATGCAGCGGATCCATACAGCATCATTCTCTCTTCAATCGTATAATTGCCCTCTACGAGCTGTTTTACAGCCTCTTCTACATTCTGCACCTCTACCTCGGTCAGATAGCCAAGGGTGCCCATATTGATTCCAAGCATCGGAAGATCCCGTCCGAACAGACGTCTGGATGCCTGGATAAAGGTTCCATCTCCGCCTACCGTCAACACACAATCAATATCCTTTGGAATCTTGATCTTCGAAAAATTCCCTTCTTCCGGCCGCTCTTCCAGATAACATTTCTTCCCGTAGGATTCAATGCATTTTTTTATTTTCACGGTGATCTTCCGATTTGCATCCTTCATATCATTCGTGATAATGTAAAACTTTTCCATGTCTTTTTATTTCTTCTCCTCAGCCGGATCCTTTTTCGCAAGTGTGTCAAAAGCAGCATCGACAGTCCCCCGAATGTCTACGCTCTCCACAATCCTTGCCTCTTCCTCCGGCCTTTTTTTCAGATGTACCAGATACTCGATATTCCCTTCCGGTCCTTTGATCGGTGAAAATTCAAGTGCTGCTACTTCAAAGCCGATCGATACTGCATAATCGGTTACTTTTTCGATGACCTCGATATGGGTACTCTTTTCCCTTACCACACCTTTTTTCCCAACCTTCTCACGTCCGGCTTCAAACTGTGGCTTGATCAACGCAACGATCTCTCCGTTCTCTTTCAGGTAATTGCGGATTGGGAGAAGTACCTTCGTCAGCGAAATAAAAGAAACATCAATTGATGAAAAATCAATCGGTTCTCCCAGATCTTCCGGCTGTACATAACGGATGTTGGTCTTTTCCATGCAGACCACTCTTTCATCCTGACGTAATTTCCAGTCCAGCTGACCATGTCCCACATCGATGGCAAACACCTTGACTGCTCCATTTTGCAGCATGCAGTCTGTAAATCCTCCTGTCGAAGATCCCACATCGGTACATACCTTTCCTTCCATGGATACATCAAAATTCTTCATCGCCTTTTCCAGCTTAAGTCCTCCGCGGCTGACATACGGAAGTGCATGTCCACGGACTTCGATCTGAACCTCTTCCGAAAAGGAAGTTCCCGCTTTATCCTCTCTTTGCCCGTCCACAAATACATTGCCGGACATGATGATCGCTTTTGCCTTTTCTCTGGAGGATGCCAGATTTCTCTTTACAAGTAATACATCCAACCGTTCTTTCATTCTCTATCAATCCCTCCTGCTCTCTTCTGCTATATATGCAGTGATAATCCTGGCCACGCAGGATTCAATATCCAGCATCACCTCACTGCGAAGTAGGTCTACACTTCCGTGTTCGATATAGTCATCCGGCAGTGCCAGATTCAGAACCTCTGCGTCTGTCTCAAGACCTGCCAGATAAGCAGTCACAAATTCTCCGAATCCGCCTCTGCGGATATTCTCTTCCAGTGTCACGATCAGCCGGTGTTCCACCGTCAGTTTCCGGAGCATCTCCTCATCCACCGGCTTTACAAACCGGGCATTGATCAGGGTACAGTTATATCCAATCTCTTTCAAACGCTTCCGAACCTGAACTGCCTGCTCAAACATATGTCCGACACTGATGATCGCAATATCCTCTTCTTCATAGACCGGCTCACTCTTTCCATACTCAATCGGTGCTCTGTATTCACGGAATCCGTCAAATGCGCTGCCTCTTGGATAGCGCACTGCTGCCGGTGCTCCAAGTCTCACCGCAAACCGCACCATGTCCGCCAGTTCCCATTTATTTTTCGGAGAAAGGACGGTCATATTCGGAATCATTGACAGATAAGAAAGATCAAAGATCCCCTGATGGGTCTCCCCGTCGCTTCCCACAAGTCCTGCCCTGTCCACGGCAAATACAACCGGAAGCTTCTGCAGACAGACATCATGGATCATCTGGTCAAATCCTCTCTGTAAAAACGAAGAATATACAGCAAATACCGGATGCAGTCCTGCCGCAGCAAGTCCTGCCGCAAAGGTCACGCCATGTCCCTCTGCGATCCCCACATCAAAAAAGCGGTCCGGATAGTATCTGTGAAATGCTGCCAGGCCGGTACCGTCTTCCATTGCCGCCGTGATCGCTACCAGTCTGTCATCTTTTTTTGCCAGATCCAGCATAACCTTGGAAAACACATCTGTACAGGAATCCTTTCCACTTTTGGAAATCGGCTCTCCTGTCTGGATATCAAACGGACCTGTTCCATGGAAACGGGAAGGGTTTTCTTCTGCCGGGAGATACCCTTTCCCCTTTTTCGTCAGTACATGGACAAGCACCGGTCCTTTTACCCTTTTTGCCTCGGTAAACGCACGGCACAGTGCCTTCAGGTCATGCCCGTCCACCGGTCCTAAATACTTGATTCCCATATCTTCAAAGAACATTCCCGGAACCAAAAGCTGCTTGATGCTGCTCTTGGTGCGCTTAATATGCCGCACCATCTTTTCACCGCCAAATGGAATACTGCCAAGTACATTTTCCACGGTATCCTTCAGGTCGGTATAGGCCCGGGCAGTGCGCAGCTCTCCGAGATAACTGGACATTCCACCGACATTTTTGGAAATAGACATATGGTTATCGTTAAGCACGATGATAAAATTCGTCTTCATCTCCGCAGCATTATTCAGTGCTTCATATGCCATTCCTCCGGTCAGGGATCCGTCACCGATAACAGAGATCACGGAATAATCCTGCCCCAGGATATCCCTTCCTCTGGCATAGCCAAGTCCGGCCGAAATTGAAGTGGAGCTATGACCGGTATCAAAGGCATCACAGTCACTTTCTTTTCGTTTCGGGAAACCGCTCATCCCACCATATTTTCTCAGATCATCAAATCCTTCTTTCCTTCCGGTCAGAATTTTATGCGTATAAGACTGATGCCCTACATCCCAGATCATCTTATCCTCCGGAAGCTGAAAACTGAGATGCATTGCCATGGTAAGCTCTACCACACCCAGATTGGACGCAAGATGCCCTCCTGTCTTGCTGATCTTCTCAACAAGAAAGGTACGGATTTCTTCTGCAAGCCCTGCCAGTTCCTGTTCATTTAATTTTTTGATGTCATTCGCTTCGTGAATCTGCTCCAGATACACTTCATCCACCCCGCTTATTTTTTCCTGTGTATCAGTTCCTGTATCAGCTGTGTCAGATACGTATTTTCTCTGTCCAACCCGGAAAGCAGCTCCAGTGCTTCCTGTGAAATAACTTCCACATCTCTGGTTGCTTTTTCCAGACCTTTTAATGTAACATAGGTTGTTTTTTCATTTTTTTCATCGCTGTGGACCGGTTTGCCAAGCTCTTCTGTAGTACTTGTCACATCCAGGATGTCATCCTGGATCTGGAAAGCAATCCCCACATCCGATGCGATCTTCTGCACTTTCTCAAGCTCTGCATCCTCTGCACCTGCAAGAAGTGCCCCGATCATCATCGAACTTTCGATCAGCGCTCCTGTTTTCAGTTCATAGATAAAGTTCAGCATGCCTTCATCAAGTCCCACACCGCAGGAAGCCACATCCACGACCTGACCGCCTATCATCCCATAAATACCGGCTTTTTCTGCAAGGATTTTTAAAGCTTTTCCAATCAGAAGACTCTTTTCAGGTGCGATTTCAAATGCCTTTACCGCCGTCTCAAACGCATAGTTCAGAAGTGCATCCCCGGCAAGAATTCCCATTGCTTCCCCGTATACAATATGCGTTGTCTTTCTTCCTCTACGGTACTCGTCATTGTCCATTGCCGGCAGATCATCGTGCACCAGGGAATAAGTATGGATCATCTCCATTGCTGCCATAAACGGCTCGATTTCTTTTCCTTCTCCTCCGAAAAGGCGGTATGTCTCCTGCATCAGCATTGGGCGGAGTCTCTTTCCGCCTGCCATCACACTGTACTCCATCGCCTCCATGATCTGGCTCTGGTAACCTTCTGCTTTCGGCAGATATTTTACAAGAAGCTTTTCAATCACTTCTGTTCTTTCTTTCATTTCTTCTTTAAAAGTCATGTATTTCTCCATTCTCTTCCAGCACCTGCACTTTTTTCTCTACTGTATCAATCTTCTCATTACAAAGCTTCAGCATTTCCATACCCTTCTGATACAGTCCGAAGGACTCTTCCAGCGAAGTATCCCCCGATTCCAGCTCTTTTGCCACCTGATCCAGCTTTGCAAAAAGCTCTTCCAGAGATTCTTCCGGCATTTCTTCTGCAATCTCGTTTTTCTTATCTGCCATTTTCCTACTCCTTCTTGGTATCTGTTACCTGTGCCTCGATCTGCCCGTCTGTCACATAAATCCGAAGCCAGTCTCCTTTTTTTACATCCGCTACTTTCTTTACGGTCCCTTCCGATCCCTGTACATAGGAAAAACCCTGGTTCAGCTTGGCAAGCGGAGAAAGTCCCTTCATCCGTTCGATCCGGATTGCAAGCTGCTGACGGTTTTCCCGCAGATTCCGCTCCATCAGAAGCGGCAGCATCTCCTGCACTTTCCGGGTCCTCTCCTGTTCCTGTTCCAACCGCTGATGCATGGCTTTTGGAATCTGCTCCTCATAGTCTGCAAGCTGCTGGCGCATGGACTTAAGTTTCCCTGACGGACTTAAGTAACGGAATTTTTCTGCATACCGCGCTGTATGAAGTGACGCAACCTCCAGCTTTCTCCTCATACTTCGGTGCATCCTTTCCCATTCTGTCCGGATCGTTTCCAGAAGTTCCCGGTAATTACAGATTGCAAGCTCTGCCGCAGCAGAAGGCGTCGGTGCACGAAGATCCGCTACATAATCTATGATCGTCGTGTCCGTCTCATGTCCTACTGCCGAAATAACCGGTACACTGCATTCAAAAACTGCGCGCGCTACCTTTTCCTCGTTAAATGCCCACAGATCTTCAATAGACCCCCCGCCTCTGCCAACGATCATCACATCAACCTTTGCTTCCTCCAGTGCACGGATTCCCCGTACCACACTTTCAGACGCGCCATCCCCCTGTACCAGTGCCGGATACAGAAGAATCTGCACATATGGATTTCTCCGCCTGGTAATGTTGATAATATCGCGCACTGCCGCTCCGGTTGGTGCCGTTACAACACCAACTGTCCGCACATATTTCGGAATCGGCTTTTTATATTCCGGCGCAAACATTCCCATTTCTTCCAGCTCTTTTTTGAGCTTTATAAATTTTTCATAGAGAAGTCCCGCACCATCCAGTACGATCTCCTTTGCATAAACCTGATATCTGCCATCTCTTTCATAGACGCTGACGCTTCCAAGCACGATTACCTGCTGCCCTTCCTGCATACGAAAAGAAAGCCCGCTGCGCTGCCCGGCAAACATAACACAGGCAATCGTTCCGGACTCATCTTTCAGTGAAAAGTACAGATGTCCTGAAGTATGGTACTTACAGTTTGACACTTCCCCTTTGATATAAATTCGATTCAACATAAAGTCTTGCGTAAACATATTCTTAATGTACGCATTGACCTGTTTTACAGTATATACATTTCGCATGATTTCTGATTCTTATGCAAGCTTTCCGAGTACACCGTTGACAAATGCCGGTCCCTCATCTCCTGAAAAATTCTTTGCCAGCTCAACTGCTTCATTGATCGCTACTTTGACCGGCACTTCGTCATCCCACTTCATCTCATATACGGCAAGACGAAGAACAGAAAGATCCACTTTATTCATACGTCCGGTTTTCCAACCGGTTGTATGTTCATTGATCATCGCATCGATTTCTTCTTCATGTGCTGCGATATCTTTGACCTTTTTGCGCATATATCCGCGTTCTTCCTCACTTGCTTCTTCTACCTGTTCCAGATACAGTTCGATCTGTTCGTCTGCATCAGCCGCATCAAATCCGATGCTGAAGAGCATTTTAAATATATGTTCTCTGACTTTACTTCTTCGCATGTTCTCTCTCCAATTATTCTTCTTCCGGCATGTCCACACCTGCAACACGGATGTTTACGTCTGCAACGGTAAGACCTGTCATATTCTCGATTGCTGCCTTTACTTTTTCCTGTACCTTTAAAGTAGTATCTTTGATACTGCTACCATATTTGAGGTTCAGGGCAAGGGATACGGTAACGATACCTTCCAGCACGTCTACCTTTACTCCTTTGGAAAGGCTCTTCATTCCAAGCTTTGCGATCAGTTCTCTGGTTGCATTTCCTGCCATGGAAGATACCCCCTCTACCTCCATTGCTGCAAGTCCTGCGATAATTGCAACTACTTCATCAGCAATCTGTACTTCTCCGAGGTTCTCATCTGATTCTATCTTATAGGTATTTCTCTCTTCTTTACTCATTATAAGTCCTCCTGTCTGCGGTTCTTCCGCTCCTCGCGCTCATCTCGGAACCTTTCGGTTCCTCGATGTTCGTTGCACTCACATAGTCCTGGTTTGAAAATGATTCGCCTGCAAGCAGCCGATCATTTCCCACCCAGTCCTGCGCTCGTCGCTATGCGTTCATTGTAACATAAAAGATCCTTATTGGAAAGTTTTTTAGGAACGTCCGAATTCGGAAAGTTTCAGTCCTTCGTTTCGTTCCAGCACCATACGGATGCTCCAGCTGTTGACAAACAGAAGAAGCGGTCTGTCTTTCAGGTCCTTGATCTTCTTCATATCGGATGTGCCGACCAGCTTGTCCATATTGATTTCTTCATTCTCGATCCAGCGGATATGTTCGTATGGAAGTGGTTCCAGACGGATCTCCACGTTATATTCATTTTCCAGACGGTATTTTAATACATCAAATTGCAGGACACCGACTACACCGACGATGATCTCTTCCATACCGGTGTTGAATTCCTGGAAAATCTGGATCGCGCCTTCCTGTGCGATCTCGTTGATTCCCTTGATGAACTGCTTTCTCTTCATCGTATCCACCTGGCGTACTCTGGCAAAATGTTCCGGTGCGAAAGTCGGAATTCCTTCGTATGCAAATTTTTCCGCTGAATTGGTCAGTGTATCTCCAATGGAGAAGATACCAGGATCAAATACACCGATGATGTCTCCACCATAAGCGGTATCGATCATGTGACGTTCACTCGCCATCATCTGCTGTGGCTGTGACAGACGGACTTTCCTGCCTCCCTGGATATGGAAGACATCCATGCCTGCCTTGAACTCACCGGAACAGATACGCATAAATGCGATTCTGTCCCGGTGTGCCTTATTCATATTTGCCTGAATCTTAAACACAAATGCGGAGAAATCTTCTTCTTTCATCGGATCGATCAATCCTTTGTCGGACATTCTCGGAAGCGGCGAAGTCGTCATTTTAAGGAAATGCTGAAGAAAGGTCTCCACACCGAAGTTGGTCAGAGCTGATCCGAAAAATACCGGAGAGAGTTCTCCTTTGCTGACCATCTCCTGGTCAAATTCCGCACTTGCTCCGTCCAGAAGCTCAATCTCTTCTTCCAGCTGTGCGAACTGTGCTTCACTTACGATGCTCTTTGCTTCCTCACTGTCGATGGAAACCTTCTCAACTTCCCCAATCGAGGTTCCTTTCTTGGTATCTGAGAAAATCTCCAGTTCTCTGCTGTTCCGGTCAAATACGCCGCGGAATTCTTTTCCGGAACCGATCGGCCAGTTGATCGGACAGGTAGCGATCCCCAGTTCCTTTTCAATATCATCCAGTAATTCAAAGGTATCCATCGCTTCACGGTCCATTTTATTGATAAATGTAAAAATCGGAATATGACGCATGACGCAGACTTTGAACAGCTTTCTTGTCTGTGCCTCCACACCTTTTGATCCATCGATCACCATAACTGCCGAATCGGCCGCCATAAGAGTACGATAAGTATCTTCCGAGAAATCCTGATGTCCCGGTGTATCCAGAATGTTGATGCAATAACCGTCATACTGGAACTGCAGGACAGAAGATGTTACCGAAATACCTCTTTCTTTTTCAATCTCCATCCAGTCTGAAACCGCATGTTTCGCTGTTGCCTTTCCTTTTACAGAACCTGCCTGATTGATTGCCCCACCATATAACAGAAACTTCTCTGTCAGGGTAGTCTTACCTGCATCCGGATGGGAAATGATCGCAAATGTTCTTCTTTTCTTTATCTCATTCGTAAAATCTGCCATGTTATTCTACTCCTACTATTTTCTCAATGTCACTCAAACTCTTATTATATGGTATTTTTGCTATAATATCAATCCCCTGATTCACTCGTATTTGTACTTTCATGAATCGGTGTGATCACCACATTTGCAGCATTTACCTCTGCTTTGCGTGTGACAATATCCTCGATCTGTGCCCGTTTTGCATCCGACAGATCCGCCACATCAACGACCACATCTGCGGATTCTTCGGTAAGACTTACCACCGCATCCTGAAAGCCTTTGCTGGCAAGCAGAGTCTCAATTGCAACCTCCTGTTCGGCGCGCTGTGTCATCTCCACCATCTGCGCAACTGCATCTGCTTTCTGGTCTTCTGCGATATCTGCATTATCAATGATCGCCTGCAGGGTTTCTTTGTTTTTTGCCCGCACCTGCTCCCGGTTCACTTTTGCCTGTGCTACAAGCGCACTGACCGATCCATTTGTCAGCACCGCCTCTCCCGGATTTCCGTCCACCTGATCGTTATCCGCTGTCTGGAGGGAGCTGTCACTTCCTGTGTCCTGATCCGAAATATCCAGAAGTTCCTTATTTGCCATCTCACTTCCCGTCTCTGCTGTTTTGTTTTTCGAGCCAAAAATTTTTCCAGAATAGTTCAGATATCCTGCCGCAGCGATCATCACCGCAAGAACCGCAATTACAATCTGATTTTTCTTAAATACTTTTTTCACTAGCCTTCCTCCTATAAGATTCTTTTTTAGTTATGCTTCATTACTTTTATCTTATGCGTGTCTACTCCGAATAATGCCTGCACAGCCTCTGTGATATTTTCAATCACGATGGCATTATCTCCGCCATCTGCAATTACGAGAACACCTTCTATCCGGGGACTTAATTCCTGTTTCACATATGGCGTTTCTTCTCCATTTCCGTTTGCATAAACTGCCGTCTCTGAAGAACTGGTATTTTTTCCTCCGTTCTCCCCTTCCTGCACCTCACTTGTCATCTCCTGGTCCTTTTCCACTACCTTTTCCGAGGAAGAAGCCAGAGTGATCATCACCTTTACATTTCCAACTCCTTCTATTTTTGCAAGTGCATTTTCCAGCCGTGTTTCCAGTGCATCTGTATAAGTATCCCCCGATGCATTTTCCGCCTTCTGCACCTGCTGTTCATCCTGTGTCTGGTCTGATTTTATATCGGAAACAGGCATCGCGATCACAACCAGAAGTAGTCCGACAAGTAATATGATCAACCACCTGTCTTTTTTTATTTTACGGATTTCAAACATCTTCATTCACCGCCCTTTTCGAGCAAATCCGCCGCATACTCCATCTCTTTTATCATCTGCTCATACTCCGCCGTCCGATACAGCTCCGTTACCTGTCCGGCTTCCCCCATAAGGTCCAGAACCGGCTGGGCAAGCAGAACTGTCAGAAGAAGTCCGCAGAAAAAACGGACATATTTCCGGTAGCTATTCTCTGGAAGTGCCTGCAAAAATGCGGTTACAAGAATCATATAAACGGCGAGATTCTGCATCCACCTGTAAACCAGCTGTATCATTTTATCCCTCCTACGAAGCTGCCGATGCCGCAACTGCAAGTGTCACCAGAAACAGGACCGCCGTCGCAAGCACCGTCTTTAGCAGCATATGATAACCTTCCCCGGTAAAACTGATGGCCTCCACGATCCGTTTATCAGACACCGGCTGGATAAGTGCCGCCGTTCCTTTGTAAAGAAGCGTCAGAATTCCCATATTGATGACCGGGATCATCACAACTCCCGTTACAAGCAGTGCCCCTGCAATTCCAACTCCATTTTTTAAAAGGACTGCACTTCCAAGCACGACTTCGCTTGTCCCGCTGACTACATCACCGATTCCCGGAATCATTCCCACGCCCTTTGTCCAGACACTCCTTTTCACCTGATCTGCCGCCGGACTGATTATCCGCTCGATAAACCCGATCCCCGTCACCAGGGCAAGCAGACTTTTCAGACTCCATCCGATTACAAGTCGCAAAAGTTCCGCTGCCTTAGAAAGAAATTCCTCCTCCGTCAGATTGTTCAAGATTTCCATCAGAAGTGCGATCTGGATCAACGGAACGATCCATTTCAAAATCACAAGTTCCACAAGAAAAATCAGGAAAAGCGCCAGATTATAAAATGCGATCGCAGAAATACTTCCCACTGCGACTGCCATACAGACAAAGTAGACAGGACAGAGTACTCGCATAAAGAGGATCAGATTTTCGAGTCCATGCTGTACCTCTACGGCTGCTGCCTGAAAATTCCGTATGCCGACTGTAATCACAGACAGGTATACCAGAAAAAAGGCGGTCTGTGAGATCTGACAGTTCTGAAACACTTCCGAAAAGTTGGAAAAAACCGCTGCGATCAGCACCAGAAAAATGATAGATGCAAGCACCGGTTTATTGACCTTCAGCACATAGAAAAACTGATCCGTCACAAAGTTTCTGATCTGTCCGGCAGACAGGTTTTCATCCTGCCGGATCACAGACTCAACAAGATCCTGAAAATGCAGTTTTTCTTCCGGGAACAGTTTCCGGATTGCCGTATCCAGATCCTTTACCTCTGTCAGCTCCCAGATTTTCTGCTCTGTTTCCTCCTGCGTTTTTTCCAGATCCGTTTCTGTCATATTATCTTCTGTCCGGCTGTTTTCCGAAGAGGAATCTTCCCCTGCCGCAAATACCTGTACCGGCAGTATCAGTACGAAGATTACAAGTCCGATCATGTATGCTATGCCATATTTCTGAAAATAATGTTTCATTTTTCTTCCCTTTTACTATCCAAGTTCACGGATTGCAAGAAGCAGTGCTTTTAATATCGGCATTCCAATTGCAAGTATACTGAGTCTTGCAAAAACCTCGATCTGCCCGGCGATCGTCTGATAACCGGCATCCTTGCAGATTGCTGCCGCAAATTCCGCCAGATAGGTCACACCCAGGATTTTCAGCATTGCCGTCAGATATACTGCATCGATCTTTACAAAGCTGCCAACCAGTTCCAGAGTCTCCCGAATCACCGACAGATTCTGGCTCATTCCGAAAAAAAGGAAAATGCTGACCGCAATCCCCAGATAGATCCCATACTCTTTTCTGGTATTTTGAAATTGTAATGCCAGGAAAGTTCCTGCAATACCGATGCAGGCTGCCTTAAGGATACTCATCTTTTCCCTCCTTTACAGAGCAAAGAGCCGTCTGATATCGTCAAACAGATCTGAAATATAAGGAAGGATCCAGAATAAAACCAGGAGCAGTCCTGCAAGGCTTGTGAGAAATGCCTGTTCTTCTCTTCCGCTGTGTTTCAGCACCTGTCCCAGGACAGAAACCAGAATCCCGACTGCCGCAATTTTAAATATCAGATTTACACTCATGTTTCGCTCCTATTTACAGAATCAAAATTGTCAGGAAAAGCCCTGCTGTAACACCCAGCAGATTGCAAAGCCTCCGTTTTTCCTGAATTTCTTTTAAAAGACCGCCTCTTTTTTCTTCCAGAAATTCTGCATACTGCAAGAAAATCTGCATTTCCTGCTTCTTATCCAGGCTGCCAAGCTGTATACCAAGCTCATGCAGACGTACCCTTTCCTCCCTGCCAAGGAGCAGACATTCAAGATCACTTTCGCAGCACCTCTCCCAGATTATTGCAAGACTTCTTGACGGCATCTCCAATTCTTTTGCCAGATGTTCCAACCAGATCCTGTAGTTCTGACTGCATCTTCGGGAAACAGAAGCGCATACCTGGGCGAGTGGTGCATAAGTATACTCCATTTCTCCCGCAAGCTGCCTTATCACTCTTTGCAGCTCTCCGGTATCCGTGATCTGCCTTTGATATTCCATTCCCCTGCTGTATCCATAGCCGGATGTCGCCGCCACAATTCCCAGGCATCCGACCATTTTCAGATACACAGTTTTTCTCCCCGTTCGTTATAAATCCCTTCAATTTCTCCTACATGTTTCCCGGATTTCATCACAACATATCTGGCAAAGCATCTTTCCTTTACCAGATTGCTGACCAGTGGCTTTTCACGGATCTCATCCATACCGGAACCATGCACCGTCGTCAGCATGGTTGCCCCACAGTGCATGGCGTACTCGATCGCCTCTACATCCTTCGCTGTCCCGATCTCATCTGCCGCGATCACCTCCGGCGCCATGGACCGCACCAGCATCATCATTCCTTCTGCTTTCGGGCAGTTGTCCAGAATATCTGTCCGCATCCCAAGCTGGTTCTGTGGTACGCCACGGTAGCATCCTCCAATCTCTGAACGTTCATCCACCACACCCACATTTCTTCCTTCCACCCAGCGGTTCCCATCCGAAATCTGCCGCACCAGATCCCGCAAAAGTGTAGTCTTTCCTCCACCTGGTGGGGAAATGATCATGGTATGGCAAAGTCTTCCTTTTTCAAGGATCACAGGAAACAGCTTATTCGCACAACCTGTAATCTCATGGCAGATTCGGATATTGATCGATGTAATATACTGAAAATTCCGGATCTGTTCCTTTTCCGAAATAATTTTCCCGGAAATTCCGACCCGATGCCCTCCTTCAATCGTCAGAAACCCCTGGCGCAGTTCATTTTCATAGGCATACAGGGAATAATTGGATACATATTCCATCGTTTCACGCAGTTCTTCTTTTGTCACCCGATGGGTAAAAAGTTCTTCCTTTCCCTCTTTTTTCACTGCAAGCGGCTGCTCTTCCCGAAGCCGGATCTCCTGAATCTTCTCAAAATCCAGTCCATGATTCAACAGGATCCCTCGGATTTTCTCCGGAAGCACCGCCAGAATTTGATCTTTCTTTTCTCTTCTCATCTTGTCCACCTCTCTTTAAAGAATGTATATGGAAGGCAGGAGAAAAATAGAACTAAAAAAGGACTCTACCGATACTGGTAAAGTCCTTCTGATTTTATAAAACTTTATTCTGCAACATCTTTGATGCTGAAGCTCAAACGTCCCATCTTGTCTTTTCCAAGGCAAACCACTTTGACGTGATCTCCGATAGAAAGAACATCTTCTACATGATCGATTCTCTGCTTAGCGATTTTGGAAATGTGTACCATTCCTTCTTTGCCCGGTGCAAATTCGATGAATGCGCCGAATTCTTTGATGCTTACAACATCACCTTCAAGAACCATTCCTGCCTCGAAGTCTGTTACGATGGTAGCGATCATCTTTCTTGCCTGTTCCATGCTGTCTGCATCTACGCCACAGATAGATACACTTCCTTCATCTGTGATATCAATCTTAACGCCTGTCTTTTCGATGATTGCGTTGATGGTCTTTCCTCTCTGACCTACAACTTCACCAATCTTAGCCGGATCAATATTCATCTGAATGATCTTCGGTGCATACTTGCCAACCTGTGCTCTTGGCTCAGCGATTGTCTTAGCCATAACTTCATCCAGAATGTAAACTCTTGCTTTTCTTGTACGTGCAATTGCTTCTTCGATGATCGGTCTTGTCAGTCCATGGATCTTAATATCCATCTGGATCGCTGTGATACCTTTATGTGTACCTGCTACCTTGAAGTCCATATCTCCGAAGAAATCTTCCAGCCCCTGAATATCTGTAAGTACCAGATAATCATCGTCAGTAGCACCTGTTACCAGACCACATGAGATACCTGCAACTGCAGATTTGATTGGTACACCGGCTGCCATAAGTGACATAGAAGATGCACATACACTTGCCTGAGAAGTAGAACCGTTAGATTCAAATGTCTCAGATACGGTACGGATCGCATACGGGAATTCTTCCTCTGACGGAAGTACCGGTACCAGTGCTCTCTCAGCAAGGGCTCCATGTCCGATCTCACGACGTCCCGGTCCTCTGGAAGGTCTTGTCTCACCTACAGAGTATGACGGGAAATTATAGTGATGCATATATCTCTTGGATGTCTCAGATTCATCCAGTCCGTCTACCTTCTGTGCTTCTGAAAGCGGAGCCAGTGTGGTGATGGTACAGATCTGTGTCTGTCCACGTGTAAACATAGCAGAACCATGTACTCTCGGGATCAGGTCAATTTCTGCGGCAAGTGGACGGATTTCTTCGATTGCACGACCGTCCGGACGCTTGTGGTCTTTGAGGATCATCTTGCGGACAACCTTCTTCTGGTACTGATATACAGCTTCACCAAGTTTGGCAAGCCATTCTTCGTTATCAGCAAAAGCTTCTTCCAGCTTTTCTGTGATCTTACGGATATTTTCTTCTCTTGTCTGCTTGTCATCTGTGAATACTGCAACTTCCATCTCTTCCGGTGTTACGATCTTCTGAATCGCTTCAAAGAGTTCTTCCGGTACTGCAAAGCTTACATAATCATGTTTTGGTTTTCCACATTCTGCAACGATCTGGTCGATGAATGCGATGACTTTCTGATTCACTTCATGCGCCGCGAAGATGGCTTCGAGCATCTTAGCTTCCGGTACTTCATTTGCTCCGGCTTCAATCATGATTACCTTTTCTCTTGTAGATGCAACAGTCAGTGCAAGGTCGGACTTTTCTTTCTGCTCTGCGGTTGGATTGAATACCAGTTCTCCGTCAACAAGTCCTACCTGGGTAGAAGCTGTCGGACCATCGAACGGGATATCAGAAATAGCAGTTGCAATTGCTGATCCAAGCATAGCGGTAAGCTCCGGTGAGCAGTCCTGTTCAACAGAGAGAACCAGGTTCTCCAAAGTTACATCATTTCTGTAATCCTTCGGGAAAAGCGGTCTCATCGGACGGTCGATCACACGGCAGGTAAGAACAGCATTTTCTGATGCCTTTCCTTCTCTCTTGTTAAATCCTCCCGGGATCTTTCCTACTGCATAAAGCTTCTCATTGTATTCAACGCTGAGCGGGAAGAAGTCAATTCCTTCTCTTGGTTTGTCGGATGCAGTTGCTGTTGAAAGCACAACTGTATCACCATAATGCATAAGTACTGCGCCGTTCGCCTGTTTGGCAACTCTTCCAACATCTACGCGGAGTGTACGGCCTGCAAGTTCCATTTCAAACTTTTTGTACATAAATGTTCTCCTTTTTTATCTGTTTATCTGACGGGTAAAATCTCCGAAACTACTGAAAAATACACTTCTCAAAATATACTTTTCAGTGGTCTCGGACGCAATCTCTACCCACAATCTTTTGTATTATATCATATCCTTACATCTCTTGCAAGATTCTATATAACTAACTTTAAAATGTGGCAAAACACGGTTATTGGTCACTCCCATGTCAATCACTATGCTGATTGGCATGGATGATGCATGTTGTACCGGTTCGGCTCATTGTTTGCGTAAACAAACAGGGAGCGAAGACATCCAGCTGATGCCTTTCGCTCCCTGTAAAATACGTCTTACTTTCTTAAACCTAATCTTTCGATCAGTGAACGATATCTTTCAATGTCATTCTTCTTAAGGTATGCAAGAAGTCCTCTTCTCTGTCCAACCATCTTAAGAAGTCCTCTTCTTGAGTGGTGATCCTTCGGATTAGCTTTGAAGTGATCTGTAAGATCATTGATTCTTGCTGTAAGAAGAGCTACCTGTACTTCCGGAGATCCTGTATCTCCTTCTGTTCTTCCGTATTCTTTGATAATCTGTTCTTTCATTTCTTTTGTGATCATTTGTCACTACCTCCTAAATATACTGTTAATTGCCTGATATTAAGCAGTGGTTGGAGATTCCATCTGCCGAACATCGGTTTTTCATACTTGCCTAGTGTACCATATGCCCCGAATCCTGTCAAGAAGGATTTTATCTTTCCCGCATCTGGCAGGTTTTCATATTCCTGTTCACAGGCTGCCTGTAAATAACCGCATTTCCGAAGCTTTTTCACCGGCTCTGTTATTTCTTATGATGATAACGGAAAAATTCTTTTGCGTAAGCAATATCCTGATCGATCTGAGCCTTCATCATTTCTATCGATTCAAACTTCTGCTCCGGTCTCTTAAAATGATAAAGCTGGATCTCTACCTCTTTTCCGTAGGCATCACCACTGTAATCCAGCAGATTGCTCTCGATCAGCATCCGGTTCTCATCGGATACCGTTGGCTTAAACCCGACATTACCGATTCCGTTGTACCAGATTCCATCAATCCTCACACTATCCAGATAAACTCCGTTCGGTGGAAGAAGTTTATCCCTTGACGGATGTACATTAAGTGTCGGAAATCCCAGTTTTCTGCCCAGCTGCCTGCCATGCTCTACTTTTCCCCGTACAGTATATGCATACCCCAGCATATCATTCACAGCTTCCATATTTCCCTTCCGAAGTTCTTCCCTGACATAGCTGCTGCTGATCTCCCGTTTTCCGTACATCTCTTTTTCAATCACAAAAAGTTCATATCCATACACATCGGCATATTCTGCAAGCATTTTTGCATCACCACGCTTGTCATGCCCAAAGTGGAAATCCGTTCCGATCACAATATACCGGGCATGAATTTTCTCAATCAGAATCTTCCGGATGAAATCCTCTGCCGACATACTTGTGACATCTTCGGAAAACGGGCATTCCAGCAGTACATCTACTTTCTCGTCCAGAAGACATCTGCGCTCCTCATTGGACATGATCCCTTCTCTTGATTTTCCAAGCTTTTCATAAAGCGGATTCATATCAAATGCAAACACAACAGAACGAACGCCTTTTTTCGCCTTCAGCTGACATACTTTTTTGATCAGCTTCTGATGTCCTCTGTGAACTCCATCAAATTTGCCGAGTGTGATTGCTGCCTCTCTGGAATCCTGATAGGCTTCCAGCCCTCTGATATAGTCCATGTTCTTTCCTCTTTAATTACTTTTTTTCATTTCCATCAAAAAACATTTTTACAATCTTGAAGAGATCGTCTTTCCTGCAGTAACAGTAAATCGCAATAAACTGATGCGATTCATCGTACACGCGGACTCTCTCATCGTTCTCATACTCCTTTAATGCTGTTTCCTGTGAAATATCTCTTTTTCTGAAACTATTCCCGTTCCGTACTGCCGCGGCCGTTTTCGGTGGCAGTACGACCTGTGCATACGTTGGAAACATTTCATCTATCGCAATGATCTTCTCCTCCAGAATCCCTTCTTTCTGAAGCTGTGCAATTTCACCGAGCCGGATACTGTCTTCAAGTCCAAACCGCTCTACACGTGTTCTCAAAAGCTCTTTCATGCATCCGCCACAGCCAAGCTTCTGACCGATATCATGACACAGTGTACGGATATACGTTCCCTTTGAACAGGTCACTTCCAGTTTTACCTCCGGAAGATTGATCTCCAGGATCCGGATCTCATGAATCGTAATTCTTCGTGCTTTCCGCTCTACTTCTTGGCCCTCTCTGGCAAGCTCATAAAGCTTTTTCCCGTTAACTTTGAGTGCCGAATACATCGGCGGAATCTGATCGTATTCTCCCTCAAAGCTGCGGATCACATTTTCTACTTTTTCATTGGTCAGATCTTCTGTGCTATGTTTTTCCAGAACCTGACCGGAAGTATCCTGTGTATCCGTCACCTGACCGAGAAGAAGAACCGCCTGATAGGTTTTATCTTTATCTGTCAGCAGGTCACAAAGCTTTGTTGCTTTCCCAAAGCAGACCGGAAGTACTCCTTCGGCATCCGGATCAAGGGTTCCGGTATGCCCGATCTTTTTCTGCTTTACGATCCCGCGCAGCTTTGCAACCACATCATGGGACGTATAGCCTTTTTCTTTATATACATTCAGTACGCCATGTATCATTCCGCTTCGCTCCCACTGTTAAACTGAAGTTCCAGTCTTCTTGCCAGATTGTTGATGATATCATGTGGTGTGGCAGTCATGGAGAATCCGGCTGCTCTTGCGTGTCCGCCGCCGCCAAAATAGCTTGCAACTACACTTACATCTATCTTTTCACTGGATCGCAGACTTACCTTAAAAGTTCCATGTTCAAGCTCATACATAAAAATTGCAACATCGATACCTTTTGTGAGTTTCAGCTGGCTTACGATTCCATCCAGATGTTTCGCTTTTACCTGGTAGAAATCCATCTCTTCTTTTGTAACGTAAGATACAATACATCTTCCGTCCATAAAAAGAAAGCTTTCCAACAATGCACGCCCCAGAACCTGGTTCTGTGCATAGGTCTTTTCATCAAAAGTCTCTGTAATTATTTTTGTAAAATCGATCCCTTTTTCCATCAGTGCTGCTGCTGCGCGCATGGTCGACGGATGGGTACAGGAATAACGGAACACACCGGTATCATGCACCATTCCTGTGTAAAGGCACTCGGCAGTCTCCACAGACATCTTCCCATAATCCAGCAGATCGTAGATCAGCTCACTTGTCGAGCTTGCATCTGGCATGATATAGTTCTGGTCTGCAAAACTCTGGTTGCTCACATGATGATCTACACAGAATCTTACTGCCGCTTTTTTGAAAAGGACTGCCGAAAATCCAAGTCTTCCCATATCCCCACAATCCAGTGCGATAAACAGATCATAGGTTTTTTCTTCCGTCACTTCATGCCGGATCTTATCTGTATTTTTCATGAACTTCAGTGTATTCGGAAGCTCTTCCAGATAAACATCGATCTCTTTTTCAGGAAAATTCTCTCTGACATAGTTATACAATCCCATGCAGGAACCAGCACAGTCCCCATCCGGGCGGACATGTCCGCCAAGTGCGATCGTCCCGGCTTTTGAAATTGCATCTAATAACATACTAATCATCCTCTTCCCGTAAATCTCTTGTTACATCATCAATTTTCTTTGACATCCGGACACCATATTCAATGGACTGATCCAGTACGAACTTGATCTCCGGTGTGTTACGCATATTCAGTGTATGAGCAAGTTCGCGGCGGATATAGCCTTCTGCGCTCTGTAATCCCTTCAGGGTATCAGCCTGGGCTTTTTCATCGCCCAGGACACTGATATATGCTTTGCAGGTTTTAAGATCCGGAGCAACCTCTACCGCTACAACCGAAGTCATCGGTGCAACACGCGGATCCTTGATCCCTCCACGCAGAATAGTACTAAGTTCACGCTGTACCTCTGCGTTTACTCTTGTATTCTTAATGCTGTTTTTTCTCATTTTCTACCCTTCTTTATCTAGGAACTTCCACCATCTTGAATGCTTCTACCTGGTCTCCTTCTTTGACATCGTTGAAACGTTCAAATACGAAACCACATTCATATCCGGCTTTAACTTCCTTCACATCATCTTTGAAACGCTTTAATGAAGCAAGCTTTCCATCATAGATCACAACGCCGTCACGAACGATTCTTGCCTGGCAGTCACGTTCAAATGTACCGTCAAGGACATAAGATCCTGCAATTGTTCCGACTCCGGAAGCCTTGAATGTCTGACGTACTTCGGCATGGCCAAGTACCTTTTCTTCAAATACAGGCTCAAGCATACCCTTCATGGCTGCTTCAACGTCTTCGATCGCATTGTAGATGACACGGTACAGTCTCACATCAACACCTTCACGTTCTGCCGTTTCCTTTGCAGTTGCGTCCGGACGTACATTGAATCCGATAATGATCGCATTGGATGCTGCTGCAAGCGTAACGTCAGATTCATTGATCGCACCAACACCACCATGGATGATCTTAACAACGACTTCTTCATTGGAAAGTTTGACAAGGCTCTGCTTGATCGCTTCTACAGATCCCTGTACGTCTGCTTTTACAACGATTCCAAGTTCTTTTAAGTTGCCTTCCTGGATCTGGTTGAACAGATCATCCAGAGACATCTTGGACTTGGTTTCTTCCAGTTTCTTGATCTTGTTCTGACTGATGAATGTCTCTGCAAAGCTTCTTGCATCTTTATCATTCTTGCAGCCAACAAATACTTCACCTGCATTCGGCACATCATTAAGACCGAGGATCTCAACCGGCATAGAAGGACCTGCTTCTTTTACACGGCGTCCCTGGTCATCCATCATGGCACGTACTTTACCATATGCAGAACCTGCTGCGATCGGATCTCCGACACGGAGTGTACCCTTCTGTACAAGAACGGTTGCAACCGGTCCTTTTCCTTTGTCAAGCTCAGCCTCAATTACAAGACCTCTTGCGCGGCGGTTCGGATTTGCTTTCAGTTCCATCACTTCTGCGGTAAGAAGAACCATTTCCAGAAGCTCTTTGATTCCTTCTCCTGTATGAGCAGATACCGGTACACAGATAGTGCTTCCGCCCCAGTCTTCCGGAATCAGTTCATATTCGGTCAGTTCCTGTTTTACACGGTCGATATTGGCACTTGGCTTGTCGATCTTGTTGATCGCAACTACGATCTCGATCCCTGCTGCCTTTGCATGGTTGATCGCTTCTACAGTCTGCGGCATGACACCGTCATCTGCTGCAACAACCAGGATTGCAATATCGGTAGAATTTGCACCACGCATACGCATTGCGGTAAATGCTTCATGTCCCGGTGTATCGAGGAAGGTGATTTTCTCACCGTTGATTTCCACAACTGAAGCACCGATATGCTGTGTGATTCCACCTGCTTCTCCTGCGATGACATGAGTATCACGGATCTTGTCAAGAAGAGAGGTTTTACCGTGGTCAACGTGTCCCATAACGCAGACTACCGGCGGACGTTTCTTCATTTTCTTTTCGTCTTCTTCGTCTTCTTTCAGAAGTTCTTCGATCACATCGACTACTTCTTCTTTTTCACAGAGCACATCGAATTCCAGAGCGATTTCTTCAGCTGTCTCGTAATCAATTTCCTGGTTGACTGTTACAATCTTGCCCTGCATGAAGAGTTTCTTAACGATTACGGATGGCTGGATCTTCATTGCATCTGCAAGTTCCTGGATTGTAAGTACTTCCGGAATTGTGATCTGCTTGATCTGCTCCTCCACAACCTCTTTCTTCGGCTGTGGTTTTACCATTTTCGGCTGAGCGTTATTGTTTTTGCCCTTTTTGCCTTTCTGCAGTCTGTCTTCGTTCTCTTCATTTCTGTTATATTCTTTCTTCTTGTGCGCATCTTTTGGTTTGTTGCGGCTTGGTTTCTGTTCTGCGATTGCAGGTGCCGGAATAGACGGGCTAGATTTTCTTCTGTCGTCACGGCGTCCGCCATCACGCATCTCTCTTCCGTCTCTGTTATCACGGTTATCTCGATTATCTCTTCTGTCTCCGCGGTTCTGGAATCCGCCATCTCTTCTTCCATCACCCGGGCGTCCCTGTCTCTGATCCTGACCGTTTCTTGGTCCGTTTGGATTTCTGCGCTGTCTGTTATCACGGTTTTCTCCCTGCGGACGATCCTGTCTGTTTCCGTTCTGTGGACGTCCCTGGCCATTTCCATTACCCTGCGGGCGTTCCTGTCTGTTTCCGTTCTGCGGACGTCCCTGGCCATTTCCCTGAGGGCGTCCCTGGCTGTTACCATTCTGTGGACGTTCCTGTCTGTTTCCATTGCCCTGTGAGCGTCCCTGGCCATTTCCATTGCCTTGCGGGCGCTGTCCGTTTCGACTGCCCTGCGGGCGTCCCTGACCATTACGGCCTCTTCCGCCGCCCTGTGAGTTCTGCGGTCTGAAAACCTGAACGATATTTTTCTTCTTCGGGGTATCTTCAGAAGATTTTTCACTTTTTACTGCATCAATCTGTTCATCTGAAAGTGTACTCATATGACTTGCCACCTCAATTCCTTTATCTTTTAATATAGAGAGTATTTCTTTGTTTGTCTTATTCATCTGTTCTGCCAGTTCATATACTCTTAATTTTGCCATAAATCTACCTCCTGTATACAGTTCCTATTATTCTTCTTCCATATCCAGATGTTTTCTGATTCCTTTTGCAAACCCTGCATCTGTTACTGCAAGCGAAGCGCGGAACTCTTTTCCCATCGCATGGCCCAGGGTATCTTTATCTTCAAAAAAGTATATTGGCACTTTATAAAAATCACACATGTTCTGAAATTTCTTTTTTGTATTGTCCGATGCGTCGTCTGCCACAATCACCAGATGCGCGCGTCCTTCCTTGACTTCTTTTTCTGTCATGAATTCCCCGCTCTTTGTCTTGCCGGCTTTGGTCGCCAGACTGATCATCGATAATGCTCTATTTATGTTCAAGCTGCTCCAGCTCCTTTTCCAGATTTTCGTATATCTCTTTTGGTATCGCCTGTTTGAAAGAACGTTCCAGTCCTTTATTCTTTATTGCTTCCTGCAAACATTTTCCGGAAAAGCACAGATATGCCCCGCGCCCGTTCTTACGTCCGGTTGCGTCCAGAATGAATTCGCCTTCTGCTGTTTTCAGAACACGCAGCATTTCTTTTTTATTCTTCATTTCCTGACATCCCACGCATTTACGCATCGGGATCTTTTTGGTCGTACTCAAATAATCACCTCTGTCTATTCTTCATACAGATCAAGATCATCTGCTACTTCTTCCTCTGATTCTTCATCAGCAGAATATTCTTCGTCTGAATACTCTTCCTCCTGATAATCATCTTCATAATTCTCAGCCATATTCATATAATCTGCCGGAAGTTCGCCAGACTCGATCGCCTGTGTTTCGTTCTTGATATCGATCTTATATCCGGTCAGTCTTGCTGCAAGACGTGCATTCTGACCTTCTTTACCGATTGCAAGTGAAAGCTGGTAATCCGGTACAATTACACTTGCTGTTCTCTCATCCGGATCAGCCATTACAGAAATAACCTTCGCCGGGCTGAGTGCATTCTCGATCAGGATTGCCGGGTTATCACTCCAGTTGATGATATCAATCTTTTCACCGCGGAGTTCATTTACAACGGCTCCGACTCTGGCACCGTTCATACCAACGCATGCTCCAACCGGATCTACATCCGGGTCGTTAGACCATACTGCGATCTTGGTACGGGAACCTGCTTCTCTTGCGATGCTCTTGATCTCTACAATACCATCACGCACCTCGGTTACTTCCGCCTCAAAAAGACGCTTAACCAGTTCCGGATGTGTTCTTGATACAAGGATCTTTGGTCCTTTTGTCGTGTTCTTCACCTCTACAACGTAAAGTTTGATACGCTCTGTCGGCTCGAATTTCTCACCTTTTACCTGCTCATTCTCAGTAAGGATCGCATCTGCTTTTCCAAGGTTTACACTGACATTCTTGCCAATATATCTCTGAACCACACCTGTCACGATATCTTTTTCTTTTTCAAAGTACTGATCATATACAACTTTTCTTTCTTCTTCGCGGATCTTCTGAAGAATCAGGTTCTTTGCATTCTGTGTTGCGATGCGTCCGAAAGATTTGGACTCAACCGGGATCTGTACGATGTCACCGATCTCATAAGAAGGATCGATCATCTTCGCATCTGCAAGACTGATCTGTTCTACTTTGTCCTCTACTTCTTCTACAACGGTTTTCTCCTGGATCAGAGTGTAATCGCATGTCTCCTTATCCATAATTACTTTGATATTGTCTGCTTTTCCGAAATGATTCTTACATGCATTGATCAGTGAATTCTCAATGGCATCCATCAGAGTATCTCTGCTGATATCTTTTTCCTCTTCAAGAATTGTAAGTGCTTCTAATAATTCGGTATTCATTTCCTTCTTCCTCCTGTCACTAGAAATCGAACGCCAGACGGATCAGTGCGATGTCTGCTTTATCAAATGTCATCGTCTCGCCGTCTTCATATTCAATGGTAACTGTATCTTTATCATAATCTTTTAAGATTCCAATAAACTCTTTCTGTCTGTCGATTGCCCGGTAAGTACGAACCTCTACTTCTTCTCCCAGGCTTCTTGCAAAGTCTTTTTCTTTCTTCAGCGGTCTGCCAAGTCCCGGCGAACTCACTTCCAGAATATACGCTTCATCGATAAAATCCTTCTCATCCAGAATGTCTGAAAGTTCCCGGCTTACAACCTCACAGTCATCGACCATAATTCCTCCCGGCTTATCAATATAAGCACGCAGGTACCAGTTTCCGCCCTCTTTTACATATTCTACATCCCAGAGATCAAATCCATGCTTTTCCACGATTGGGTTCAGAATCTCTTCTGTTTTCTGTTCATATACTTCTTTTTTTGACAATCTGCAACTTCCTTTCTTAATCAGGCTCCAAAAATCTGTCCGATTTTGGTTGTATGACTGGCAAAAAGAAGAGTGAACTTTCGTCCACTCTTCTGCCAGATTTCTTATGTAACTGCATACAGTATAGCACTACTTTTCCTGAAATGCAAGGATTTTTAAAATATATGCCTGATTCTCTTTGTAAAGACGCTTTCCGTCGTTCTCTTTCAGCCATTTTACAACCTGGATATCTGCTGCCCAGTCATCTGCCCAGACTTCATCACCTTCGCCACGCGCCGCTGCTTTTTCTGCAATGTATCCCGCCGGGTTTTCCGTAAGATCTTTCAGTACTTCATATGCTTTTTCATTCTTATCATCCAGATCCTGTATCAAAACAACGGTTTCTGTATCCGGTGTCTTTCCATCGAGTGCCTGCAGCTGTTCATTATATTTTTCCAGATTCTCCAGGCTGTCCTTCGCATCCTCCAGACATTCTGTCAGGATTTCGATCTCCGTTTTTCCAGTACCACCCTTTGCAACCGGGCGGATGGATATTTCTGAATCAGCAGTCGTCTTTTTCAGCTCTGCCCGAATCCTCTCCTCATCGTGATCCATTCTTCCGATATCATATCCAAAGTAAAAACCACCAATTCCAATCACAACAAGAAGAACGATTGCAAAAATTCTTTTTCCGGATTTTTTCTTTTTCATCTTCCGTCCTCCTTACCCTAATATCGTACCTGCTATAATTCCAAGGATCATTCCGCCGATCCCGGTTCCCGCAAGCGCCGCAAGATATAAGAGTACCTTCACCGCTTTGGATTTCTCCTTTTTCACCTTTGGAAGTGCCGGACCAGGCTCCGGTGTTCGCCTCTCCTGCGTCTGTTCCGGTGTCTCCTGCCGCGGCATTCTTTCGATTTCTTCTTGTGTCGGATAGGCAAACGGCATCACATCTGCTTCAAGAGCTGAAAATAATTTTCCATCAATCCACTGAAAATACTGCCAGATCGCCGCATCAAACATCCGGTGGGTGTCCAGAAAATGATACCAGGATTCCACAAAGGTTTTTGTTCGGAAATATTCTCTATACGCCGGTTCCTCCAGAATATCCTTCCAGTGATACAGCTTATTCCGTTCCTTTTCATTCAAATACAGACTGATGCACTGCTCCATGATTTTCCGGACCTCACGGTCATCCGCGCCTTGTCGCTCAGAAGCATCCGCCATATTCTGGAACTGACGGGTCCAGTCACTGTCCCATGTCTGGGAATCTTCCTCTAACTGTACAGGTGGCTCTCCTGCCTCTTCTTCCCGGAAACTTTCCTCAGAATCTTCGTCAGAATGCACAGGAAGTTCTTCATACTGCGCAGAAGATTCTTCTGACTGTGCATCTTCTTTCTGAGGATTTTCCATGTAAGCCTCTTCCGGATTTTTCTCCGGCTCTGCATAATTCCATGTTTCAGATTCCGCTGCTTTTTCCTGCTCCGCTGCTCCCATCTCCATTCGCCGCGGCTCTTCCGGCATCTGTGGCTCTTCCCCTCTTCCCGCATTGCGCTCCGCCCACGCAAGCGCCTCTTCATAGGCATCGTGGATCCTCTGGAATTCCTCCGGATGTTCTTCCGGGTGGAATTCCCTGGACATTGCCGCATATGCTCTCTTTATCTTTTTCTTTTCCGTTGTTGGTTCAATCCCAAGTACCGTAAAACAGTTCATCACTGCTGCCTCCTCCACTCATCATACAGATAAGCTTCTATCTTGACCGGCACCGATCTCTTCGGTGTATTCTCCACAATATCCAGAAGCTCACTTGTCCTTATATACGCCTTCTCGATCGTCCGCAGATCCTGTGCATTTAATGCAACTGAAAAATCGGCCAGGATCTTGTCTAGATATTTTCGGATTTCTCCAGTGTTTTCTTCGTAAAGACGGTCTCCTCTCTCCATCAGAAGCCGGTTCTTTTCCTGCTCTCTTGGGTGGATCTTTATTTTCTGCAGCTCTTTTCTTCTTTCCTCGATCTGCTCAGGCGTAAGTTGGATATCTTTGTTGACGATCACCTTACTGAAGTGCTCTTTTGTGCTGACAACTGTCACATCCACTTCCAGAATTCCGTTAATGTCATAGGTAAATCGAACATCCACCGCTTCCCTCTGATCCTCTCTTCTTGCCAGCGGCACCGGCACACGGATCCGCCCGAGCTCCAGATTCTGGTCTGCATAGCGGTGCTCGCCCTGTAAAATCGTGATATCACAGTATTCCTGGAACTGATGTACCGTCCAGTATCGCTCCACCCGGCTGATCGGAAGAACCGAATTTCGCTCAATGATCGGAGACATGATCGCCGGTCCTTTCGGATCCCCGTGAATGATCTCGGTTCCGAGTGTAAACGGACATATATCTGTAAGAAGTACATCCCGCACTGCCTGCTGCCGCTCCTTGATTCCGGCATACATTCCGGCGCCGACCGCAACCGCAACATCCGGATCGATCTCACACCGCGGTCTTTTACCACTCAAAAACTGCAGATAATTCTGCACGATCTTCATCTTACCGGATCCACCGATCATAATGATCTCGTCAATATCCTCCCATCCATAACCACTGTCGTTCATCGCCCGTTTCAGCGGAATCCCGATTCCTTCCAGCAGCTTTGCAGACACCTCCAGAAGTCCTTTCGCATCCAGTTTCATCTGGTAAATCTGTCCGCCAATCACAACCTCCATCTCGCCCTCCGGCGCATCAGTCAGTGTACGTTTCAGCTTCTCACTCTCCCGGATCAGGCTGGCTCTCTCTTCATTGGTGATCCTGCCCTCATCGATCTGATTGACACTCAGGAATTTCTCTGCAATTGCACGGTTCACGTCATCTCCGCCGAGATGATTGTCTCCGGCAACTGCCACAATCTCGATCACACTGTCAAATGCATCTACGATCGAGATATCCAGAGTTCCTCCGCCAAAATCAAACACCAGAAAGGTCTGATCCTCCTTAGTCTTTCCAAAGCGATAGGCAAGTGCTGCCGCCGACGGCTCATTGACCAGACGCTCCACAGTAAGTCCGGCAAGCTCTCCTGCCATCTTCGTCGCATTTCTCTGAAAATCATTAAAATACGCCGGAACACTGATGACTGCCTCTTCAACCGGCTCACCCAGGTATTTTTCCGCATCTTCTTTCAGCTGCCGCAGAACCATGGACGACAGATCTGCCGCTGTAAACCGCCTGTTTCCAAGCATAAATGTCTTCTCCGTCCCCATAAAACGCTTGAAACTTGCCACTGTACTTTCCGGATGGGAGATCAGACGCTCTTTCGCCGTTCTCCCTACCAGCATCTCACCGTTCTCATCAATTCCTACTACCGACGGTGTTAAATATTCTCCCAGATTATTTGGAATCAACGTGCATTTATCATCCTGCCACACGCTTACCAGACTGTTTGTTGTTCCAAGATCAATTCCTACCGTTGCCATATGACCGACCTACTTTCTCATTCGTGTTCCTGTTCCATCTCTTTTCGCCCGTTTCAAACGGTTCAGTGTCACTTCTTTTTCATGGAAGATCACCTTGTTCTCCGTTCCTTCTTCAAACAGATATACCTCTTCCACGCTGTCATTTTTCTGTAATTTCATACCGCGCACACCAACTGCACCCTTTTTCTTCTCCGAAACTTCTTCCGCCGGGAAACGGAGCACAAATCCATTCTCCGTCATCAGAACTACATCCTGCACATCCCGGATCGGCCGGATACTTACCAGTGCATCTTCATCCTGCAGTTTCGTTGCCGCGATTGTCCGCTTAGTTACCTGGAATTCACTTCCTGCCACCTTTTTGATCATTCCCTGCTTCGTGGCAAACAGAAATTTGGAGAAAAAGAGTTCTCTGTCATCACACAGATATACGATTTCTTCTTTTGTACTGTCAAAATTACTTACATTGTCGATTGGAAATCCTTTGTCCCTGAACTTTCCATAAGGGAGATCCATCACTTTGATCTGATGCATCTTGCCATCCGATGTAAAAAGACACAACTTGCCGGTATTCATGCAGCGCAGAATATACTTATTCTCCTTATCTGCCGCTTCCCGGTTACGTTCATAGACGGATCCATCCACCGTCTTTGCATAACCAAAGCGGTCCATCAGAAGGACAACCTCCTGCTCCTGTACTTTATTTTCCTCAAACACAGCTTCTTCTGCATTCTCGATCTTCGTTTTACGCTTCACGGCATATTCTTTTTTCAGCGCATCCAGATCATCAATGATCACCTGCGCCATAGAATCATAATTATTCAGAATATCCTCATATTTTGCAATATTTGCAAGCGTTGTCTCATGCTCCTTCATCAGCGCCTCGATTTCCAGACCGATCAGCTTGTACAGACGCATCTCCAGAATTGCCTGTGCCTGCCGGTCGGTAAACCGGAGCATGGATGCCATCTTCTCAGATCTTTTCGACTTAAACTTGATCTTCTCTGTCGCACCTGTTGTCAGACATTCTTTTGCATCCCTGATGGACGAGCTTCCACGCAGGATCTCAATGATCAGGTCGATCACATCACACGCCTTGATCAGACCCTCCTGGATTTCTTTTTTATCCTGCTCTTTTTTCAGCAGCGTCTTATATTTTCTGGTTGCAAGTTCAAACTGGAAATCTACATGATGTTCGATGATACGTTTGAGTCCCAGTACTTCCGGTCTGCCATCGGCTACCGCGAGCATATTGACACCAAAGGTATCCTCCAGTCTGGTCTTTTTATAAAGCATGTTGATCAGATTGTCCACATCTGCATCACGCTTCACTTCAATTACAATACGGATTCCTTCCTTGGAAGACTGATTGGAAATGTCTACGATGTCACTGGTCTTCTTTGTCTCCACCAGATTGCAGACATCGTTCAGAAATTTACCGATTCCGGCTCCGATCATGGTGTACGGGATTTCGGAAATAACGATCTTCTTCCGTCCGCCTTTTATCTCTTCCACATCTACTTTTCCACGAATCTTGATCTTTCCAGTTCCAGTCTCATAAATTTCTGCCAGATCATCTTTATTGACAACGATCCCGCCTGTCGGAAAATCCGGTCCTTTGATGTACTTCATCAACTGTTTTGTCGTGATGTCATTGTTCTTCATGTATGCCTTAACCGCATCCACAATCTCGCCCAGGTTATGTGTCGGAATACTGGTTGCCATACCAACTGCGATTCCTTCCGCACCGTTCAGCAGAAGGTTCGGAATTCTTACCGGAAGAACTGCCGGCTCTTTTTCTGTCTCATCAAAATTCGGTACAAAATCAATGATATCTTTGTCCAGATCGGCAAGATATGCCTCCTGTGTGATTTTCGCCAGTCTTGCTTCAGTATAACGCATGGCTGCAGCCCCGTCTCCTTCAATGGAGCCGAAGTTTCCATGACCATCTACCAGGATCATTCCTTTTTTGAATTCCTGTGCCATAACAACCAACGCTTCATAGATCGAGCTGTCTCCATGTGGATGATATTTACCCATGGTATCCCCGACAATACGCGCACATTTACGGTATGGTCTGTCATAACGGATTCCCAGCTCATACATGTCATAGAGTGTTCTTCTCTGTACCGGTTTCAAACCATCCCTGACATCCGGGAGGGCTCTGGAAATGATAACACTCATGGCATAGTCAATATATGATTTTTTCATCAGCTCCGAATATTCCATCCGGATGATCTGTGACTCTTCCATTTTCTCTTACCTCTTCTAGTTTATGTTTTCTGATACACAGACTTTCCCCTTTTGAAAATCCATGCCTTTCCGATCTGTTTTTAAATATCCAGTTCTGCCTCTGTCGCATTTTCATAAATAAATGCGCGGCGCGGCGGAACTTCTGTTCCCATCAGCATCTCTGTTACACCGGATGCCATACGTGCATCCTCGATCTCGATCCGTTTCATCATTCGAGTTTCCGGGTTGAGGGTTGTCTCCCAGAGCTGCTCTGCATCCATTTCACCCAGACCTTTGTATCGCTGCAGGGTAAAGTCGGAATGTGTCTTTCTATATCTCTCCAATGCCTTATCATCGTAAAGGTACTCTTCTTCTCCCTTTTTCGGCATTGCCTTATAAAGCGGCGGCATTGCCACGTAGACATGACCTTCGTATATCAGTTCCGGCATAAACCGGTAGAATAAGGTCAGCAACAGTGTGGAAATATGCGCTCCATCCACATCCGCATCCGCCATGATGATAATCTTGTCATACCGCAGCTTTGTGATATCAAAGTCATTACCGTATCCCTCTGAAAATCCACATCCGAATGCATTGATCATGGTCTTGATCTCGGCATTTGCCAGAACCTTATCGATGCTTGCTTTTTCCACGTTCAGGATCTTTCCACGGATCGGCAGGATTGCCTGATACATTCTGTCACGGGCAGTCTTTGCGCTTCCTCCCGCAGAATCTCCCTCAACGATGAAGATTTCACATTTGGATGCATCCCTGCTCTCACAGTTAGCAAGCTTACCGTTACTGTCAAAAGAATATTTCTGCCTGGTCAGAAGATTCGTCTTTGCTTTTTCCTCAGTCTTACGGATCTTTGCTGCTTTTTCCGCACAGGAAAGAACCTTTTTCAGTGTCTCCAGATTCCGGTCAAAGAAACGCGGGATCTCATCACTGGTCACCTTCCCGGTCGCTTTTGCCGCATCCTGGTTGTCCAGCTTTGTCTTGGTCTGTCCCTCAAATCTCGGATCCGGGTGCTTGATCGATACGATCGCCGTCATTCCGTTCCGTACATCCGCACCGGTAAAGTTGGCATCCTTATCCTTTAACACACCAATTTCACGGGCATACTGGTTCATGATCGTCGTAAATGTCGTCTTGAACCCGGTCAGATGGGTTCCCCCTTCCGCATTATAAATATTGTTGCAGAAACCTAGTACATTTTCATGAAATTCATTCACATACTGGAATGCAACTTCCACTTCGATACCTTCTGCTTCTCCTTTATAGTAAACCGGATCGTGGATCACTTCTTTTTTGGAATTCAGATCCTTGATAAATCCAATGATCCCATCTGGTTCATGATACTCGATCCTCTCTTCCTGTGTCTTTCTTTTATCTGTAAATATAATCGTCAGTTCCGGATTCAGGTAGGCTGTCTCATGCAGTCGGCTCTTGATCTCTTCCTCTTTAAATCTCGTCTTCTCGAAAATTGTCGGATCTGGAAGAAAATTGACACAGGTTCCGGTCTTTTTGGTCTTTCCGATCACCGGAAGAAGCCCATCCTCCAGTTCTACCACCGGAATTCCTCTCTCATAACGGTCGTGGTGGACCGCACCGTCACGGCTGATCTTTACATCCATATAAGTAGATAGTGCATTAACAACCGAAGAACCTACTCCGTGCAGACCGCCACTTGTCTTGTATGCCGAATCATCGAACTTACCTCCCGCATGTAGGGTGGTATATACGATTCTGGCCGCCGATACTCCTTTTGCATGCATACCTACCGGCACACCGCGTCCATTATCTGTTACCGTTGCAGAACCGTCCTTTTCCAGTGTCACCTCTATCTGTGAACAAAATCCTGCCAGATGCTCATCTACCGCATTATCTACAATTTCGTACACCAGGTGGTTAAGCCCCTTGGTACTGACGCTTCCAATATACATTCCCGGTCTTTTCCGGACGGCTTCAAGTCCTTCCAGAATGGTAATACTCTCCGCGTCATATGTAGTCTTTTTTGCCATTTTCTTTCTCTCCTCTTATGATCTATCCTAAAATATCCAGGTAAAATCCTGCGGCAGCAGCCTCCTTACAATTTCCCGGATTCCCTGATCTGTTTCTTCAATTCAGTAAGAAAAATTCTATCTCAATTTCAATCCTCTTGTCAAGCCAAATTGACCCTCCCTGCCATTATAACATATTTTATATCATTAAACTTCTGTAGTTTTCATTCTGTCATAAGAATACTCCCTCTATCGTCCGGTCAGCACACTATTTAAAAGGTCTGCCAGCACCTCCATGGCATTTCGCATTTCCTCTACCGTGTTGGTCTGCGCGCCCGCCTCAATAAGAAGCATCCGCGGCATCAGATCCATATTGTATTTATAGCCGCGAAGATAGTTTCTCCTTGCAAATCCCGGATATTTTGTTTCTGCCGCAATCTTCATCTGCAGGGAAAATGCAAGATTATCCTGCAAATATGGATTGGCCATTCCGACAAGGTCTCCGTTTACCCGTGTCCGGCTCAGTCCGTTAAAAAACATGATCTGTGCCGTCGGTTTCCCATTTATCTCTGTCACCAGATGCGTAGTATCCGCCACGCCGTCTCTATGCAGATCGATCACCACTTCGATACTCGGATTTTCCGCAAGGATCTGTTCCACCTCAGGTTTGGCAAATTCATAGGCCTCGCTCCGGTCCAGTTTCCCATTGATCAGATCATATACACCCTCATGATGCATGGTCGGAATCTTGTATTTGTTATTTAAAATCTCCGTCAGATAACGCCCGATCCCTACAATTGAGGTGGACGGATCATTGTCCGAATCTACGAATGTCTCCTGGGAATGGGTGTGATAGATCAGGATTTTCGAACCGCCCGTACTCAGATCGATCCTCAAATCCTTTCCAAGCAGCTCCGAAGCGTTCAATTCCGAAGGATTGATATAAGTCACGCTGTCCACCGTATAAAAATTGCTCACAAGATATTCAAAATCATTTAGCCGCTCCATCGAAAGATCCATCGTCGGTACGGACGCCTGCCTTGTCTCTTCACTTTTGTCTTTCCCGATAAGCTGTCCATTTTCATCCACCGAATTCTCTTCTTCTGCCTGCTTTTTTGCAAGAATCGCATAGGTAGCCTCATCTTCTGTCAGAAGCTCTGCCGCCTCCCGTTCAGTCACATAATTGCCAAGAGGAATCAGAGCAGATGCCATGTGGACAACAGCCTCCGTCACCCGGATTTCCCCTTGTTTTTTTTCCGTATATGTAACTCCCGGCATATAAAGTCGCTCCGCATTCTCCTGAACACTCTGGATCATCCTGATCTTCCAGGACTTCGGGATCAGTGAACCGCTGCTTTTTGCTTCCAGTCCCCAGATTCCCAAAATCATAATGGCAAGAAGCACACAAATTCTCTGTTCTTTTTTCATCTGCGCGCCTCCCTGCCAGTTTCTGAAGATCGCTGTAGCAAAACCATATCTTTCCAGACTGGATCCTGCCCGGACCTTTTGTGTCATATTGACATAATATATGCAGCTCACTGCCTGATTATGTCGCTGAAGCTGCAAAAAGCATATTCAGTGCCTCCGAAATCGTATAACTGATTCGCCTGACGGTCTCATCAATATCTTTTGGTGTTACAAACATTCCATTTAAATGTGGCGCGATCAGTTCTTTGATCAGCTCATATTTTTCTGCCAGACTGTATCCTTTGATCACACTTGCCATGCCTTTTAAAGATTCAGATACTTCCACTGCACTGAGCAGATTATCCATCGTATCGCCTACAATGGTTGCCGCATCCACTACAGTCGGCACACCGATTGCAATCACCGGGATCCCGACTGTCTTTTCCGTGATTGCATTTCGGTGATTTCCCACCCCGGATCCCGGATTGATTCCCGTATCCGCAATCTGGATCGTCCGGTTCAGCCTTTTTGAATTTCTCGCTGCCAACGCATCGATCACCAGAAGGATATCCGGTTTTGTCTCTGCCACCACCCCCCGGATCACCTCCACAGTCTCCATTCCGGTCTGCCCCATAACCCCCGGCACGATCGCGCTGACCGACCAGACCTCATCTTCCCCTGTTGCATACTTTCCGTACTCCTCAATGATATGCCTTGTGATATGCAGGTTGTCTACCACATAAGGACCAAGTGCATCCGGTGTCACCTGGCGGTTGCCAAGACCGACCACCAGGATCTTTTCCATCTTTCTTTTAGGAAGCAGTTCTCCAATGAATTTCCGGAGCTGCTGTGAAATCTCCTCATGATATCCTTCATCGGGAACTGCCATTTCCGGTGCCTCGATCGTGATATAGCTGCCAACCGGTTTCCCCATCACTTTTGCTCCGTTTTCGGTCTCAATCCTCACGGTCGTGATGCGGATCTCATTTTCCTCATCATACTCTTCCGTCAAGATCACACCCTGAACCTCAACATGGTCAGATTCAAACCGTTCCTTCTCTTCCAGCGCCAGATCCGTCCTGATATTATACTTTTCAACCATAGTCCTCTCCCATTTCTGTATTTTCTGTCTTATTCACTTAGTTTTTCACAAAAAATTGGAATTATGTATTGACAAGCAATCTTTCTTCGCCTAAAATAAATAAGTGTGTTCGACGGATGTTCCGTGTCACTTTTCGTCGAATTCAATATTATGATTATATAATTTATGAAATGATAATTTGGAGGTGTCGGAAATGGCTAATATTAAATCCGCAAAAAAGAGAATTTTAGTAACTGAGACAAAGACAGCTAGAAATAAAGCAATCAAATCTAAAGTGAAAACTTATGTAAAGAAAGTTGAAACTGCTGTTGAAAAGAAAGACGTTGAAGCTGCAAAGGTTGCATTAAAAGAAGCAATCTCTGTAATCAACAAAGCAGGAAGCAAGGGTGTTTACCACAAAAATACTTGCGCAAGAAAGATCTCTCGTTTAACAAAAGCTGTTAACGAAATTGCTTAATTCCGGTTTCGAGATAAATAATGAATGATAAAAAGGCAGCCATCCCGTCAGTGGCTGTCTTTTTTGTTTTCATAAATCTTTCAAAAAAGAGTCTGTACTGAAATGCTGCTTGTATTCGGTACAGACTTTTTTTGTCTTCTGATTTTCTCTTATAATTTAGAATAACCGTAGCTGTTCACGATAGCTTCGATCCGCTGTCCTTCTCTGCACTTCGGGCAATCTTCCGGAGAATATGCTCTGTAATGTGGAAGATCACTGCTTGTGAAGATCGTATTGACTTCCATTCCTGCAATCTTGTTGACTGAACTGAAAATTGCGCTGATTCCGCAGACTCTTCCACCGTAGTAGAGAACAGACTCAATTGCCTGTTTGACAGATTTACCGGTTGTGATGGACGCTGCAAGGATCAGAACCTGTTTGTTCTCAACCATTCTCTGTTTGTTGTCACGGAACAGGATCTGTCCGTCCTGATACATCTCCGGGGTAATAATGGAAATGTTGTTTCCTTTGCTGAGTGAGTACTGGTTCTCATCGGCAAGCTGCTCGGCAAGGAAGGTTCCGATCACTTCTGTCTCTTCCATGCAAACGATGGTATCTACCGTTGTGTTAGAAAGGTAAGCTGCTGCAAGAACTTTTGCAGTTTCACGGGCGTTGTTGTGACGGGATTTGACCGTTGACATGTCGATGTAGGTGTTGATGTGGGAATGACTTGTTGCAAAGTGTCCTTTTAAAATTTTAATTCGCGCCTTTGGGTTTTTAGCGGAGCGAAGGTCTTCCAGTCTTTCATCCATTTCTAGTTCCTCCTTTAAGTTGTTTTGGTGGTTTTGACTGGTTTTAGTATAGCACAGAGGGGTGGGTTGTGCAATATGTATATTGGGGGGAGTATGGTGGAGGAACAGGATGGGTGTTTAGAGGGGACGCCAAACTGGCGCATAGCGCGGTTTGGCTGGGATGTGTTTGTGGAAGGACGGGACTTTTGTTTTGAGGGGACGCGGAATTGGCGCATAGCGCGATTCCGCTGGATGTGTTTGTGAGTTTGTGGGTCGAATGATTTACATACAAGCCGGTCAGAGTCTCACAAGCAGAGCTTGTTCGACCGTTGGCGGCGCCAACTAACTAATCAGAAATAGAAGGAGTCCCGGAAAAGCATGCGAGCATGTTTTTCCGGGACTCCTTCTATTTCCGCTTAGCTGACCGGCTTGTTGCCTATCGCTTAGTTATTGATCAGTTTGTCTTCACCATTCCAGCTGTAGAGTTTTCTGATTTCTTCTCCTACTACTTCTGATGGATGTTCTGCGGCTTTCTTTCTCATTGCTTTGAAGTGTACCTGACGTCCTGCCGGTGACATATCGAGAAGGAATTCTTTTGCGAATGTTCCGTCCTGGATGTCTGAGAGGATCTTCTTCATTGCTTTCTTTGTATCTTCTGTGATGATCTTTGGTCCTGTGATGTAATCACCGTATTCTGCTGTGTTGGAGATTGAGTATCTCATTCCAGCGAATCCGCTCTGGTAGATCAGGTCTACGATAAGTTTCATTTCATGGATGCATTCGAAGTATGCGTTTCTTGGATCGTATCCTGCTTCGCAAAGTGTTTCGAAACCTGTCTGCATAAGGGCACATACACCACCGCAAAGTACAGCCTGTTCTCCGAAGAGGTCTGTTTCTGTCTCTACTCTGTATGTTGTTTCAAGAAGTCCTGCTCTTGCTCCACCGATTGCAAGACCGTAAGCAAGTGCTCTGTCCCAGGCTTTTCCTGTGTAATCCTGTTCTACTGCGATCAGACATGGTGTTCCTTTTCCTGCCTGATATTCGCTTCTTACTGTATGTCCCGGTGCTTTTGGAGCGATCATTGTTACATCTACGTATGCCGGAGGTGTGATGCATCCGAAGTGGATGTTGAATCCGTGAGCGAACATAAGCATGTTACCTTCTTCAAGGTTTGGCTCGATGTCTTCTTTGTAAAGTTTAGCCTGTTTCTCATCGTTGATCAGAATCATGATGATGTCAGCCTGCTTTGCAGCTTCAGCTGCTGTATATACTTTGAATCCCTGCTCTTCTGCTTTCTTCCAGGAACGACTTCCCTCGTACAGACCGATGATAACATCACATCCTGACTCTTTTAAGTTCAGCGCATGTGCATGTCCCTGGCTTCCGTATCCAATGATAGCGATCTTCTGTCCTTCGAGAAGAGAAAGGTTACAATCTTCCTGATAATAAATTTTTGCTGCCATTTTGCATTCCTCCTAAATAAATTTAAAATATAGAGTAGAATGCTCCCGATCTCTTCGGGGGTATCCTATATAGTGAAAGGTCTTGCCCTTTACTAGCTTTATCTGTTCCACAAGTTCTCCCTGCGGTTCTCCGATCCTGACCGGATCAGAAAAATGCAACATCCTTGCTGCCTCTTGCAAGTCCTGTAATTCCGGTTCTTGCAAGTTCCAGGATTTCGTAGTCTTCCAGCAGATTGATCAGCGCGTCAAGCTTTGACTGGTCGCCGGTCAGCATGACAGTCAGGGAATCCTTGCCTACATCCACAATGGTTGCACGGAAAATGTCGGAAATGGCACTGACTGCCTGACGCTCATTCGCGTTGGCCCGTACCTTTACCATGATCAGCTCCCGGTAAACGGAGTGGCTCGGTTTTAATTCCTTGATGTCGCGGACATCCTCCAGTTTTCGAAGCTGCTTTTCGATCTGCTCTAAAATGTTCTGATCTCCAAAAGCAACTACGGTCATTCTGGAATACCGCTCATCTGCAGTGACACCAACGGTCAGACTCTCGATGTTGTAGCCACGGCGGCTGAATAAGCCGGCAACACGGCTCAGTACACCTGATGTGTTGTCTACTAACAATGATAACACGATTCTATCCATAAGTGTTCTCCCTTCTGTCACGTTCTCTTTATGATAACAATCCTGATACTATTTGTCAACTATATAAAAGGAATGTGTACTATTCCCTTCGGTTATAATTTATCGCTGTTCCATCCAGAGAACGGTCATATGTCCGTATTCTGCGGACAGTTTTAGAATTTCCGTACCATATCACGGGTGATCTCGGACAGGCTGTGTGCGCCGCACATAGCCATGGTATCCTTCAGCTGGCCGCCGATCCGGGTAATGAGCTCTGCCACGCCTTCCTCCGCGCCGCCGTAAACCGCAGTCACGAACGGACGGCAGATCAGTACACCGTCTGCGCCCAATGCCAGAGCCTTAAAGACATCGCTGCCGTTTCGGATACCGCCGTCCACCAGAATCTTCATATCATTTCCCACTGCATCGGCGATCTCTGCCA
>OGYH01000501.1_pt1 | contig 41363 bp, 28 predicted proteins | sample 1576511 | NCBI WGS metagenome assembly OGYH01 (sample SAMEA3541522, study PRJEB24748) | human gut metagenome | biome: human gut; feature: human-associated habitat; material: faeces | place: China | collected 2012
TATACTTCCGCTTGACTAAATACTGCACCATCAGCTCTTTTAAAACAGTGGTAGCCTTGTCGGCGTGTTCCTCGCCAGCCTCCGCAATAGTGGAAGCATGATTTTCCGAAAAATACCGCTGGACATCTTCAAGAATCTGGTCATATGTCAGGTAATCATTGGCGGCGGGAGCAAAGAAAATGTCATTCAGATTGTTCATCTGTGAAATCCTCCTGTCTGTCCTCTGCGAGATCCTCCGGCTGCCGTTCTCCCTCCTTGGGTTCCAGCGTTTCCAGAACCTGATTCAACGAAGCCGTATATTTTGGATTGCAGAAGCTGATGGCGTGAAACATGCCTCCCTCTGTGGCGCATCGGTCAATCTCCTTTCCATAGGGCAGCAGACCGTCAAAGCCGCCTATGAGGTGTCCCATCTCGTCAATGGCATGGAAGGGACGGGCGAGCCCTGCAAAGGTCAGGTGCTCATGGTAGCGGAACCGGCTGTCTGCCAGCAGGGGCTGATGCGCTTTTAAGTAGTGAATCCCCTTTAAGTCCGGCGTCAGGATACGGATTACCAAGTCGCCGGCCTCGATGGCTGCGGGCGTGAACACATTTGTCATGGACGCGCTGCAGTCGAGAATAACAAAATCGACCAGCTTGGACGCAGCCATAATCAGGGCCAGCGCCATATCATATTTAACCTCCGGATAGCTCAACGGATTCTCGCCGGCGCAGTAGCCCATGAGTCCGATGAACGGATAGGATTTCAGCACGGTCACATGACTGGCCGCCAGGGCCGTGTCAATCTCCACACTGCTTAAAACCTGTCCGATTGAGGCGTTGGCGTTGGCAAGCTGCTCAGGAAGCCATACAGGCAGCATGGGAACGCTGATATCCGCATTAATAATGATGGCTTTTCTTTTATCTCTGGTCAGGGCCTTGGCGAGGATACAGCAGAACATGGATTTTCCGCTGCCCGGCGGCCCCAGCATCAGCAGATTGTGAAATCCGGCCGCAGCGATGAGCGCCGCCCGCCGCGCCGCCGTCTGGCCCTGCACTTCGGAAAAGTCCGGCTCTTTTCCGTCCTCCTTCTTTTGATTTTCTATAGACGGAAGCGACGGCATTTTCCCTTCACAGCAGTAGTTCAAAAGCTCCTGTAAATTCTGGATTCCAACGACGTGAAGCCCGCCGACCAGACCCCCTTCCGCGGCATTTCCGGCCGGAACAAGAAGCGTTGTGCATCCAAGCTCCCGCGCCTTCGCCGCTGCCGGAAATACACCGCTGATCTCCTGCACATGGCCGTCAAGGCCGAGTTCGCCGAGCACCATCGTTTTCCGGAGTGACCCGGGCGGAATCCGGCCGAGCGTCATCAGAACGCCCGCTGCAATCGGAAGATCGAAACGCGATCCTTCTTTTCGGACGTCCGCCGGGGATAAATTAATCGTAATTCGTTTCGGCGGCAGGGAAATTCCCATGTTTTTGAGGGCTGTCCGCACGCGGTCCTGCGCCTCCTTTACCTGGGCACTCACGTAGCCGACCATCGTAAACTGCGGCATGCCGTCACTGACATCCGCCTCCACCTGCACCGGAATCATCTCCATGCCCGAGACGGTGGCTGATAATACACTGCAATACAAAGAAAACCTCCTTTTCTTTCAGTAGCAGGTCGTATAGTTCCTATTTATTTTTCATTTTGGGAAAATGTCCGGCAAGAACACCGGGAAGATATTATCTTTGATTTTTGTTCGAAAAAGTAAGGATAAGGAAACCTTTTCTGCACCTGATTTCCTTACCCTTTATTATAGAAGCAGTCCGTTTGAAATGTCAAGCATTTACGAAGCGGCAAACCGTAACCGCAACTTTTCAATTGCATTCTTCTCGATCCGCGACACGTACGAACGGCTGATGCCGAGCCGGGCAGCGACCTGTTTCTGTGTGTATTCTGCTTTTCCGCCAAGGCCGTACCGGAGAAGAAGCACCTGTTTTTCCTGCTCTTTTAATTCCGAATCCAGATAACAGTACAGCCGCACCGCGTCCTCTTTCCGGTTGTACTGTTCCGCGATATCCTCCCCGCCGCCCTCCACGATGTCGAGCAGATGGATCTCATTTCCCTCCTTGTCGGTTCCGATCGGCTCGTAGAGGGAAATCTCCCGTGCCGTTTTCTTTTTGCTCCGAAGATACATCAGCAGCTCATTATCAATACAGCGGGCGGCGTATGCGGCCAGCCGGTTTCCTTTTTTCGAATCATATGTCATCACCGCCTTGATGAGGCCGATCGTTCCAATGGAAATCAGATCGTCGAGATCATCGGGCAGGCCCTGATACTTTTTCACAACGTGCGCGACCAGGCGCAGATTCCGCTCGACCAGAATGTCTCTGGCTTTTGTATCGCCCCTCTGATACGCATCCAGACAGCTTTTTTCTTCCTGTGCAGACAGTGGTTTTAAAAAGGGTTCCAAGAAAAGCGGCACCTCAAAGGGGATTTTTCTTTATTTTATGTTTGAATTGCAGGAAACGTGCCTGTCTGCTATACTGATAAGATCAGCCGGGTTTTCCGGCACTCGACATTATATTTTTAAGAGGAGGTTTCCTTTTATGACAGACCAGAAAAACAGACAGGAATATCTTTCTTTTGTGCTGGAAAAGCTGCAGGCGCGTCTTGCCGAGATCAGCCAGTCTCTGCTGGACGGACAGAAAGAGATTGAAAATATGCACGATTATTACTGGCAGAACTATACCGAGATGGACCAGTACGGATATGAGGATTACGACAATCAGCAGGCGCTGCTGCATCAGGTGAATGCGAATCAGGAGCAGCTTCTTCTGCGGAGCCGCTTCCGGAAAATGCTGGATTCTCCGTTCTTCGGGCGTGTGGATTTCTGCTATGACGGGGATGATGAGCCGGAAATTTTCTATATCGGCATCGGCAATTTTGCGGAGCGGCCGGGCGAGCTGCCGCTGATTTACGACTGGAGAAGCCCGGTCAGCGGTCTTTTCTACGATTTTGACCGCGGGCCGGCTTCCTATCTGGCGCCGGGCGGCGAGATGACAGGGGAAATCTGTTCCAAGTGGCAGTATAAGATCCGGGATGGAAAGATGATTTACGGATTTGAGAGTGATGTGAAAATTGATGATGATATTTTAAAGGCGGAGCTTGGCAGCAACGGCGAGGTACAGCTGAAGAATATTATCCGCACAATTCAGAAGGAACAGAATGCGATCATCCGCAATACGAAGGACCGGATTCTGGTAATTCAGGGAGCGGCGGGAAGCGGCAAGACATCGGTGGCGCTGCATCGGATTGCCTACCTTTTGTATCATGACAGACAGAATCTGAAGTCTTCGAATATTCTGATTTTATCGCCGAACGGGGTATTTTCGGATTATATTTCACATATTCTGCCGGAGCTCGGTGAGGAGAATATTCAGGAAATGAGTTTTGATCTCTTTGCTTACCGCAAATTACAGGACACGGCGGCGGACTGTGAGGACCGCTGTGATCAGATTGAGCGGGAGATGCGGGATCCAAAAGCCGCAGAACGGTTTGCTTTAAAACAGTCGCAGGCGTTTGTGGACCAGATGGAGGGATTTGCGCTGGAGCTTGAGGACGAGCTGATGAATTTCTCAGACGTTTCGTATAAGTCGTTTGTGAAGTCAGAATCGGAGATTATTACGCTGTTTTATGACAAGTTTGCGGATATTCCGCTGCTCTCGCGGATGGATGCGGTGGCGGAGACGTTTATTGACGAGATCGAGACGCTGCTGAACCGGGATCTGCCGGAGGAGGAGCGGATTCCGCTCATCGAAAAATTCCAGAAGATGTATGAGACGATGGATTTTTATGTTCTCTACAATCGTTTTCTGAAGAAAGAGGGATATCAGACGCTGCCGCGGCGGCCGTTGGAGAAGCGGAAACTGCGGTATGAAGATGTGTATCCGGTTCTGTATCTGAAGTACCGCCTGTCGCGGCAGGCGGAGCGGTCGAATATTAAGCATCTGGTGATTGATGAAATGCAGGATTATTCGCGGCTCCAGTATCTGATTATCCGGCGGATGTTTTCCTGTAAGATGACGATTCTCGGCGACCGGGCGCAGACGATGGCGGATCAGCAGCAGGATGTACTGCAGTTTTTACCGGGGATTTTCGGGAAGGATCTGCGGCGGATTGAGATGCGGAAGAGTTATCGGAATACGGTGGAAATTGCGTCGTATGCGGCAAATCTCATTGGCGTGACGGATCTGGAGCTGTTTGAACGGCACGGAATGCCGGTGTTGGAACGGGATGTCACGGATCTTGAGGCGGCTCTGCGGGAGGCAGTGGATACGCTGTTTCCAGATGAGAAAACGTATGAGACGGCGGCGGTGATTGTACCGGATGAGAAGACGGCGGAACGGGCTTATTTGATTTTGCGGGAGATTCTGGCAGAAAAAGATTTTGACTGTGAAAAGCGGCTTTCTTGGCTGAACCGTGACAGCTCCAGTTTTAAGAAAGGACTGACGGTTACCACATTTTATCTGGCGAAAGGGCTGGAGTTTGATCAGGTGTTCTCTATTTTCCCGAAGGACGAGAAACGGGAGATAATGATGCAGGCGCAGTATATTGCAGCGACCAGGGCATTGCATGAGCTGAGAGTGTATCATATTTAAAAACAGGGAGATCCTCCGAAAAAATTCGATTGGATCTCCCTGTCATTTTTATTTTCGATCAGATATGATAGAATCCTGCGGACTGTGCCGGGATGGTGATGGTTCCGTCTTTGGATTCTGCTTTTCCTCCGATCGTGTAGAGGGCATCCTTCAGCTCTGCACTGTATGGGAAGGACTGCTCTTTGTCGGATGGGTTGATGATAACGAGGACTTTTTCACCCTCAGCCTCACGGACGTATGCCAGCGGATACTGGTTTTTCTCTGCATAAACGAACTCGATGGTTCCGCGGCTTAAGAGTGCTTTGCTGCTCTGGCGGATCTGGATGAGTTTTTTAACTTCGTGGTACAGGGAATCCGGATCGGCCATCTGTGCTTTGGCGGTCGGACGGTCTTTGCCCGGGTCCATGGTGATGTAGAGGTCACTGGCCGGTGCGCTGGAGAATCCTGCGTTGGTGCTGTCATCCCACTGCATCGGAGAACGGGAACCGGTGCGGTTGTATCCGCCCTCAACGGATTTCAGGCCTTCGACGTAGCGCATACCGATTTCATCACCGTAGTAGATGAACGGCGCACCTGGCATGGAAAGAAGGAAAGCGAAAGCAATTTTCAGCTCATCCCCCTGCAGACGGCGTGCCAGACGGTCCATATCATGGTTTCCGGACGGGATGCAGATCAGGCCTTTCTGTGCGGTCTTATTGTAGTTGGTTTTGTAGGTCTCTACAAACTCAGAGATATCTCCTTTTCCGCGTTTGGAGAAGAATGGCTCATCGCAGCGGAACAGATCGTTGTAATGGGACGGTCCAAAGTGAAGCAGGAAGTCCATGTGGAAGCCGCCCTGTAAGGATTTGTCCGGCTCGCCCCACTCGGATACCATGGCTGCATCCGGGAACTCGGCGTCGAGGAATTTCCGTACCTGCTGCCACAGGCGGATGGTTCCTTTGCCTTCCTGATCGTTCTTTACCAGAGAGCCCGCCATATCGACACGGAAGCCGTCGCAGCCCATGTTCAGCCAGAATCTCATGACATCTTCCATCGCTGCCAGCGTTGCCTGCGGTCCCTCATCATCAAAGGACTGCTGCCACGGTTTTTCCGGATCCGGCTGATAAAATCCGTAGTTCAGAGCCGGCTGGTTGGAGAAGAAGTTGATGGCGCAGGCGCCGTCACGCTCGGAAATGCCGCGCAGGCTTCCCATTCCTTCCGGTGCTTCCCATACGTTATTGGTCCATACGTAGCGGTCTGTAAATTCATTGCGGTCTGCTTTCATGGATTCTTTGAACCATGGATGCTCAACAGATGTATGGCCCGGAACCAGGTCGAGCAGAACGTGCATGTCACGTTTGTGTGCCTCTTCGAAAACTCTCTTCAGATCCTCATTCGTTCCGTAGCGCGGTGCAACGCGGCAGTAATCTGCGACATCGTATCCTGCATCACCGAATGGGGACAGGAAGCACGGGTTGATCCAGATGGCGTTGCAGCCCAGTTCCTTGATGTAGTCTAATTTTTCAATGATACCCTGGAAATCTCCGATTCCGTCGGCGTTGGTGTCGTTGAAGGACTGCGGGTAAATCTCATAAAATACTGCGTTATCTAACCATTTTGACATTTTTTCTTTTCCTCTTTCGCTCTTATTTCTACTGTATTTTCGTCGTTGCAGCAAGTGTTTCTATATGATATATTACTACTGTATCCGCTAAAATACCAGTAATTTCCTATTTCATTCTAATACTATTCTATGATTTTATGCATGCCGCGCTCTGCCATTTCCGGCATTTTACGGACATGCTTTTTGGAGGAGGATTTTATGATGCTTTCTGCTGCGAAAGAAAAACGCCAGCACGGCTCCATGCAGGTTCCCTACAGTTATTATGACTGCCGGATGCCCGACTATTTTCCCGGCGTACCGCTGCACTGGCACGGGGAGATGGAGCTGAATTATATCAAACGCGGAACGGGGTATTTTCAGTATGAGGACCGTCTGCTTACGGCGCATGCCGGTGATATTTTTCTGATTCAGCCGAACCTCGTACATGCCATTCTGCCCGCCGAGCAGGAGTCGATGTTTTATGATACGATTGTTTTCCACCAGAATATGCTGATCGGCGGGTATGACGACCGCAGCTACACGGAAATTCTGCAGCCGTTTTTCTCCGCCCGGCGCCGCATCCAGGCACCGATTTCACCCGAACATTCCGGTTATGCTGCACTTTCTGCATCCGTCCATCAGATTTTCCGCTGCATCCGTGAAAACTCTGCTGTCTCCGATCTTCTGCTGAAAAGTGAGCTGCTCCGCTTCTTCTATCTGCTCGCCGCATCGCCGGAACTCTGCACCGATCGTCCCGCCATGCCTGCGGCTGCTGAAAACCTGCGGCCTGTGCTCGCCTATATCCAGGAGCACTTCGCCGACCCGATTACCATAGAGGAACTTGCCAGGCTGTCGCATTTGAGCAAAAGCTATTTTATGAGCTGTTTTAAGCAGACCTTCGGACTCGGGGCCGTTGAATATCTGACACAGCTTCGGATCAAAGCCGCCTGCGAGGCGCTGCGCAGTACGACGCGGAGTGTGTCCGAAATCGCGTACGACAATGGTTTCCGCAACCTTTCCAACTTCAACCGGCAGTTCCGAAACAAAGTGGGATGTACGCCGCAGATGTATCGGAAGGAATTTCAAAATCCGTAAATTCAAAAAGGGATGCATCAAAATATGCATCCCGAAAATCTATCTCTGATCCTATTTTTATTCCGTAATCTCCGGTACCGACGGAACATCTTTATCTTCTTCCCGCCAGCTCCCAGAATGCGACAGCGCTCGCCGCAGCGACGTTCAGTGAATCCACGCCGTGTGTCATCGGAATCAGCACGGTTGCATCTGTTTCAGCGATCGTATCACTTGCCAGTCCGTCACCCTCGGTTCCGAGCAGAATGGCGAGCTTTTCATGCGTTTTTAACGACGGATCATCCATCGGAACGGAGTCTTCTTTTAATGCCATCGCAACGGTATAAAATCCAAGTTCCTGCAGTGCAGCAATTCCCTGCTCCGGCCAGTAACTGCCGCCTGGCAGCACGGTCCACGGGACCTGGAAGACATTTCCCATGCTCACGCGGATGGCGCGGCGGTACAGCGGGTTGCTGCAGCCTGATGTGAGGAGCACGGCATCGATGCCAAGCGCGGCGGCAGAACGGAAAATCGCACCGACATTCGTCGGGTTCACGACATTTTCCAGAATCGCCACGCGGCGGGCGTTCCGGCAGATTTCCTCCATTGTGGAAAGCGGACGGCGGTGCATCGCGCAGAGCATGCCGCGCGTGAGGGCAAAGCCTGTGAGCTGTTCCAGCACTTTTGTCTCCGCCGTATAGACCGGCGCGTCCGGGTAACGCGCAAAGAGTGCTTCGTTTGCGGCAAGCTCTGCGCTTCCGGCAAGGAATGAAACCGGTTCATAACCGGCATCCAGTGCGCGCTCGATGACACGCGGACTCTCTGCGAGAAAAAGGCCTGGCTGCGGTTCATAATAGTGCAATAACTGCGGTTCTGAAAGACGCGCATACACGTCGAGCTCCGGCGCCGCAAAGTTTTCGATTTTTCTGATCTCTGACATAATATTGATTTCCTTTTGCGTTTTCTCTTTGTTTTCACTATGTTCTATTGTAGCAATCCCGCTCCCGTTTCGCAATCCATTCTTTTTCCCGCCGGTGCCGTTCCCCGCACCATTCGCCAAACCGTGCTTCCAGCACGCATCGAATTTTCTTGTTTATCTGTCTTTTTTAAAAATTTCTCAATTTCCTCTTGCCAAACGCCGCCAGAGACGTTATAATAATCGACGGTTCAAAATTAAAAACTGCAGAAAAGATTGGTATCAGATTGGAAACGGCACAAGTGCATTGCTTGGTTAACGAACAACACATGTGTCTTTTTTGCGCCCATTTTTCAAAATTGCAAAGAAAAGGAGAACAATCGATGCCAAAAACAAAATTTCAAAACGTTGTATTTACCCTCATGATGTCCTTTCTGATGGTCTATGCCATGATCTGCTACAACATTTCCATGAACATCGGCGGAATGACAAATCAGGTCTTTCTGATGGCGTTTCACGAGATGATAATCATGTGGCCGGCCGCTTTTATCCTCGAGTTTTTCCTCGTGGATCATCTGGCTCACAAATTAGCTTTTTGCATGGTAACACCGCAGGATCGTCCGATCGTAATCACGCTGGCAATTTCCATTATGATTATTGCTATTATGTGTCCGATTATGAGTTTTATTGCAACGCTGCTGTTTAAAAATGCCGGAAAGGAATTCGTTGCTGTCTGGCTCCAGACCACGTTTTTAAACTTCCCGGTTGCCTTCTTCTGGCAGCTCATGTACTGCGGACCCTTCATCCGTTTTCTGTTCCGCAAACTGTTTCCGGAAAAATAAGAAAAGATATCCACAAAGGCGAACCGCTTTTCCCCTCTCTTTCCACAATTTCTGTGGACAGACGGTGCAAAATGGTTCGCCTTCTGTGGATATCTTTTGTTTTCTTCCGGGATTACTCCTGCGGTACCGGATTGGATACGCTGACTACATGATCATACCAGGTTCCTTTTTTACCAATGATCGCAACATTGAAATCCTCGTCCAGTTTTTCTACCGGGATATCAAAGCCGTACACTTCATCTGTGGTTCCGTCAGAATACGTTACCTCATCTGTGGTCGGCTCGATCAGCTCTGCGCCGTCTGCCTGTGCTTCTTCTTTTGTTCCCACAAAGACATTGACAATGTTTTTGGATACCAGGCTGACGTGGATGGTCATTTTTCCGTCTTTTACCGTCAGGACACCCTTTCCTTCTTTTGCTTCATTGACATGGAACATATTGCTGTCTGTATTGAAGTCTGCCGTATACGTACCGTCTTCCAGCTCTGATGCGCTGCTTTCTCCTGCAGTCTCCGCTGCCGATGCGCTTTCTGCTGAAACATCTGATGTGGATGTACTGCTCTCTGCCTTAGATGCATCCTGTACAGAAGCGGAAGATGCGTCTGCCGCAGAAGACGCAGATACTGCAGATGCAGAAGATGACGCTGCATCCTTTCCGCCACATGCGCCGAGCATGGATACAGTCAGTGCTGCTCCAAGAAAAAGAACTGCCAATTTTTTTCTCATAATAAAATTCCTCCTTGTATCACCTTGAAGCGGATCTTTTTCATCCGCTCAACTTAAAATCCGACAGCACACTGAGTCTCTTCAGCCGTACTGCCGGATCTTATTTTACTCTATTTTACGTTCGGAATACAACCCCTAATTATTCAGCATCGTCCTGAACGCCGTTGCCGTCCATAGCTGCCTTGGTGTGCTGTACATACAGCTGCTCAACAGCATCAATTCTTCCAAGACCTTCGATCTGAGTGTTGATCTCATCGAATGCACCGGATGCCTCAAACTGGCTCTTCCAGGAATCCTCATCCTCGCCTGCCATATCGTTGTTTGCGTGGTCACCTGCAACAACCATCAGCGGACGAAGAATTACTTTCTTGTATCCGGCTGCTTTTACTGCCTCGATCACATTCTCGCAGGCGGTCTCTTCCGGCTCGCCCTCAACGGTTCCGATGAATACGTTTTTGTATCCAAGAGTATCCATCTGTGTCTGCATCTGGCTGTAAGTTACTTTTGCATTGTGGGAAGTACCATGTCCCATAAATACGAAAGCAGTGCCGTCCTCTGCTGCTGCATCCAGACTGTCATAATTTGCAGATTTTACTGCCTGTGCCGTGATTGCTTCTGCAACGGCCTGTTTGTCCTCGTTGATTACGGTAGCGTCACTTCCAACCTCGCCAAGCAGCGGCTCTGCGATGGTTACGGACTCAAATTTATCTTTATAGCTATCTACTGCTTCTTTCAGCTCGTCGTACTCTGCGCCGTGCATCAGATGAGTCGGCTGAATAATCAGTTTTTTCACGCCATTGCTTACAGCTCTTTCCAGTGCCTGATCTACGTTGTCGATCTTCTCGTCATCGCGGGCCTGTACATGGTTGATGATGATCTGTGCAGTGAAGGCACGTCTTACGGACCAGTCCGGATATGCAGCCTGCAGAGCTTTCTCAACGCCTCCGATATCCTCAGCACGGCTGTCGTTGAAGGAAGTACCAAAGCTTACAACCAGAAGCTCATTCTCGCCGATCTCGTCTCCGTTTAACGGATCATCCTTGGAAGCATCCCCTGTGTCTCTTCCGAAGTAATCCGGATCTGCGTTCTCACCTTCTACGAGTTCTTTCTGTGCGTCTGTCAGGGCATCCCATGCCTCTTTTGCTTCTTTGCACTGCTCGTCGGTGTTATCATTTCTTTCCTGTACATAAATTGCGTCAATCAAAGCTGCCACTTTATCTGCTGCCTCCTGGTCTGCATCTGCGGATACCTCTTCAGATGCAGAAGATGCGCTTACGCTGCTGCTTGCTGCTGTGGTGTCTTCCTCAGATGCGGAAGATGCACTTACGCTGCTTGTTGCTGTGCTGCTTGCGCTGCTGCTGGATGCGTTGCTGCTTCCGCATGCGCCGAGCATAGATGTTACCATAGCTGCTGAAATTAAAGCGACTACAAGTTTCTTTTTCATTTTTGTTTTCCTCCCATTTGCTGGTATCTTTGCAACAACCAATATCGGGGACGTTTTACATTTCAAACTATGAGAAACACGCTCCGCGAGTTTCTCAAGTTATCGCGGCAGTCGCTAAGGTCTCGTGCAAGCACGGACTTTGGCTCGTTGCCCGCGTAAATAGAAAGAAGCCCTTTCGTTTTTCAACGAGGGGCTTCCAGTATTTTCATCACAAAGAAAACCATCTCACCCGCTGTGGGGCAAATGTCCGCTTTCCTGTTTTGTACTGCCAGTTCCTCGTGGCACGAACGTAACGTTCCTGTACTGCGAAAGGCAGGTCTCCCGGCTCATTGCTTCAGGATTTGACTCCAGCGCATCGGTCTCCTTCCCGGTTTCCCAGTGGATCATTCCCCTGCTTGCAAAATACGGTGACGAGTTCGTGCAGGATTCACACCTGCTTCCCTTTTCACCGGACACGCATGTCCGACACCTTACACATCGATATTTAATTGTTTTTTCTTTAACGACTGTTAGTGTAGCACATCGTCTTTTCTCTGTCAAGTGCTGTAAAATCAGGAAATCCGGCCATTTTCCATTTCATATACCACATCCGCGACGTTCATCGTGGACACTCTGTGCGATACGAGCACAATGGTTTTCTCTTCTGCCGATTCTTTCAGGGATTTCAGAATAATTCCTTCATTTAAGGAATCAAGATTCGATGTCGGCTCGTCCAGCAGGATCATGGATGCGTCATGCAGGAATGCCCGCGCGATACCGATCCGCTGTTTTTCTCCGCCGGACAGCGTATCGCCGAGTTCTCCGACTTCGGTGTCGTAGCCGTTTGGCAGTGTCATGATGAAATCATGTATGGACGCCTTCTTCGCCGCCTCCATAATTTCTTCCCGCGTCGCGCCGGGTTTTGCAATAGCGATGTTGTTCGCAATCGAATCGTGGAACAGATGTGTCTCCTGCGTCACATAGCTTTCCATATCGCGCAGATACTTCGTCGGGATTTCGCGGACATCGGCTCCGTCCACGGAAACGCGCCCCGTCTGGACATCCCAGAAGCGCATCAGAAGTTTTAAGATCGTCGATTTTCCGGAACCGCTCGCGCCGTGGATGCCGGTGATTTTTCCCGGTTCCAGTTTCAGCGAATACTGATCCAGAATCGTCTCGTCTTCGTAGGCAAACGTTACATTCTGCGCCTCGGCTCCTGCAAATGCGTGGTCACCGCCGGATGCCGCATCTCCCGGAATTTCTTCCACCAGCGGCGCTTCCTCGAGAAGGGAAAGCACACGCTCGCCGCTTGCCAGCGTCTGATTCAGGTTATTCGACAGGCTGGACAGCGCCACGACCGGGCCGAAGGAACCCATCATCGCGATTGTGCAGGTCAGGACTCCCTCAAATCCGATCCCGCCTTTCGTGTAAAGATAGATCGTCAGTGCCAGCATGCCGAACGATGCCAGAAGAATCACCATGTTGGTGACAGACCGCTGGGAGCCTTCCATGCGGCTTAAGTTTTCCTGCACAGAAGTCAGTTCTTTCGACCGCCCTGACATCTGCTCTTTCCGTTTTTCGCCCTGTCCGTACTGAATCGTCTCGTCGAGGCCACGCAGGGAATCCAGCACGAAGCTGTTCAGCTCGCCAAAGCCTGTCCGGAACTCCATTCCTTTCTGGCTTCCGCGCTTTCCGTTCCACATCGGGATCACAACGCCGACCGTCAGATACGCCGCAAGTGCAAGCAGCCCTGCCAGAACATGGTATCTTCCAATGAAGCATACCATAATCAAAGAAGTTAATGCTGCAATCGCAATCGGGGAAATCGTATGCGCATAGAATACTTCCAGAAGTTCGATATCGGTTGTGATAATCGAAATCAGATTTCCTTTGTCCCGTCCTTCCAGCTTCGCCGGGCAGAGCTTCCGCAAAGCTGCAAACACTTTATGGCGGATGATCGCCAGCAGTTTAAAAGCAATAAAGTGGTTGCAGTACTGCTCCGCATAATGCAGAATGCCGCGCAGCACCGCGATCACGATCATCACCGTGAGTATCGTTTTTACCGGGGTATGTACAAGCCACATGTTTTGCACCGAAAGGCTCGTCCCTGCCGCGCCCGTCAGTAAGCCATGCACGATGACCTGTCCTGCCAGAATCGTCAGGAAGATCGCACATAAATATCCCATTGTTCCAAGAATAATTGCCGCCATCATAATATGAAGCAATGGCTTCACCAGCCCGATCAGGCTTCCCATAATCCGGAGGGCGCTTCTGCGTTTTGCTGTATTTTTCTTCTCGTGCATCATGCATTCCCCTGCTTTCCATAGTTTTCCAGTACCATCTGGCTGTCGTACAGATGCCGGTATGCGCCGTTCTGTTCCATCAGTTCCGCATGCGTTCCACGCTCGCAGATGGTACCGTTTTTCAGGAAATAAATCTGATCTGACTGTACGACGTTCGCAAGGCGGTGGGAAATCAGCAATACCGTTTTCGTCTTTGCGAGTTCATGAATCACATTCATGATCATCTCTTCACTCTCGACATCAATATTCGATGCGGCTTCATCAAAGATATACACCGCACTGTCGCTCCGAAGCAGCGCCCGCGCAATCACAAGACGCTGGCACTGGCCGCCGGAGAGGTTTCCTGCTTTTTCGAGAAGCTCTGTCTGCAGTCCGTTCTGTGTCTGTAAGAATCCCAGCAGATTGACTTTCTGCAGAACCGCCTCCATCTCCTCCTTCGTCGCATCCGGTTTCGCCATGCGCAGGTTCTCTTCTACGTTTCCTTTAAATAAGTAACTATTGTGGCGGACCAGAACAACGTGCTTCATCAGATCCGTCTCAGCGACTTCCGAGAGCGGCACACCGCCCAGGGTGATGCGCCCTGTATATCCACGGTTCTTTGCCGCAAGGATACCCGCGATCGTACTCTTTCCGCAGCCGGATTCGCCGACCAGTGATACAAAACTGCCCGCCGGGAGTGTAAGGTCAATGCCTTTTAAGATTTCCCGGTCCTCTTCATAGGAAAAATGTACATCCTCCAACACGACATCCAGCGGTCCGTCCGGCAGCGTCCGCTCTCCCGTCTGCGGCTCCGGCAGATCGAGGATTTTGAAAATCTTGTCACTCGCCGCCATGCCGTTCATCGCGATGTGGAAGAATGATCCGAGCAGACGAAGCGGCAGGAAAAACTCGCTCGCCAGCAGCACAATGCAGAGCGTGCCGGACACGGTGAGGTTTCCTTTCAGAAATTCCGATACCGCCACCGCCATGCCAACCGCCGCGCCGCCGTATGCTACGATGTCCATCACGCTCGTTGAGTTGAGCTGCATCGTCAGAACTTTCATCGTGATCCGGCGGAAGTTCTGGGATTCCACATCCATCTCGTCGGCTTTCTGCTGGTCGGCCTGATAGATTTTTAAGGTCGTCAGGCCTTGCAGATTTTCAAGGAACGAATCGCCGAGCCCTGTGTAAATACTCCAATATTTGTTCAGCAGCTTCTTCGCAATCTTCTGTACCACTACGATCGAAACTGGGATCAGCGGCACGCAGATCAGAAGGACCATGCTCGCTTTCAAGCTCACCCGGCAGAGGATGGCGAACAGCGTGAGCGGTGCGAGCAGGCTGTAAAACAGCTGCGGCAGATACTTTCCAAAGTATGTTTCGAGCTGCTCCACACCTTCGGTGGACACCTGTACGACCTCTGAGGAAGACACCTGCTCGCTGTACGATGCACCGATCTTCAGCATTTTTTCATAAATTTTCTCACGCAGAATCCGTTTCACATCCACACACGCAAGATACGACGACCGCGCGCCCATCCGCTCGCAGAAAAAGCGGATCACAACAACAATTGCCAGTGTAAAAATCGTCCGTTTCACAGCCGCTGCCGTTACCGCACCATACACGACCCGTTCCAGCAGATCGGCGACCGTAAATACCGCGATCACCTGCGACAGAAGCGCCGCCCACTGCCACAGAATCGTGTACACGATATACTTTTTCGCGTGGGACAGCAGCCCCACCAGTCTTGTTTTAATCATAAGTACCTCTCTTTTATGCTTTTGCTTTTCGCTTCTCTCTCATGCTGCAGATTAAATGCCAGATAGCTAAAATCGGATGATACAGCAGCATCCTCGGCCCCGAAAACCGCATAACGGCGCGGATCTTTTCCCGCATTTCCGGCTTGTAGCAGTGTACTTTGCAGTTTGCGCAGAATGTTTTCTGTTCCATGAAGGGACATTTCTGGCTCCGCTGTTTTGCATAGTCCGCTAATTTCTGACATTCCGGACACATTCCGCCGGATGCATGCCCCTCTTTTCCATGGTTCTTCCGGCAGTACAGGCGGATCATCTCTTCCACGACGTACTGTTCTTTCTGCCGCTTTTTTTCTACTTTGTTCATTTTGTTTCTCCTAGGATATGATCTTCTATTTTTACGGTTTTGACCCGCAGGAAGAAATACAAAATATGGCACATCCATACCACAGCAATACAGATTCTTCCGATCGGCACATTCTTCATAGCAAAAAAGCCGATCGCCATCACAACCGTTACCATCCCGATGATTTTACATTTCGTTCCTACCGTCATCGCCCGATGCTGTACGAAGCTGTCGAGATGCTTCTTATATAATTGAGTTCCAATAAACCAGCTGTGCAGCCGTTCCGAACTTTTCGCAAAGCAGAACAGGGTCGCCATATAGAATGGAACTGTCGGCAGAATCGGAAGCACAATGCCGATGGTGCCAAATCCCAGGCACAGAAAGCCGAGTACGATCCAAAATATTTTAAATGGACTCTTCATAATTTTCCTCCTTTCTTATCGAATAATAAATAGAAAAATAGCCGCCCATGGTTCTTGGCGAATACATGAGCGGTTAGTTATCACTTACGCTAGTTATAGATTAACATTGTTTGCCTTTCGTGTCAAACACATTTCACTCCTTAGAGAACACTTTGCAATCGTAGGGCAGTATCCTCGCGCACCTCCTTATTTTAACTCATGCTCCCACGAGGTGAGTGACCATTTCCTTTTTCTTTTCCGATGACTCGCGTCAAATTTCCATTCTTTCTTCTGCTAAGATAGCAGCGATCGTATCTGATATTGTGCTACCGTATGGCGTATTTCAACCTTTGTTCCCCTAAAGGGAGCGACCGTCCTAACGAGTTTATGACACCTACTGTATTTTGATTTCAATCCACGCTCCCGCGAGGGGAGCGACGTTTTATCATAGCTCTTGTCATCATTCCAGATATGATTTCAATCCACGCTCCCGCGAGGGGAGCGACCTTTTTCTGGATCAGACTCCATTCTATGTGGTAACATTTCAATCCACGCTCCCGCGAGGGGAGCGACTTGTGACTCAAGGTGGATCTGCGTACCATATATGATTTCAATCCACGCTCCCGCGAGGGGAGCGACGAAAGAGAAGTCCGCGCCGGCAAGGATATCATCATTTCAATCCACGCTCCCGCGAGGGGAGCGACCTATAGCATCGGCCAATTCTTTAGCATTTCTTGTATTTCAATCCACGCTCCCGCGAGGGGAGCGACAAAAGCGTGGAATCCGTTATGAAGCCATGAACGGATTTCAATCCACGCTCCCGCGAGGGGAGCGACCCCACTGCTGTATTTCTTCTACATTTTCCATCAATTTCAATCCACGCTCCCGCGAGGGGAGCGACTGTACTGTACCACGCACATCAGTATAGTACAGGCATTTCAATCCACGCTCCCGCGAGGGGAGCGACATTAATGGAGTTTCTTCTCTTCCGTCGCAGATGGCAAATTTCAATCCACGCTCCCGCGAGGGGAGCGACAATATCACCTTCTTTAAGTTTTCAATTTTGAATATAAATTTCAATCCACGCTCCCGCGAGGGGAGCGACGGTATATCCTGCCGGATTTTTGGTTTCTACTACTTTATTTCAATCCACGCTCCCGCGAGGGGAGCGACGCAACATCATCATTACATTCTATCACAAGACATGGAAATTTCAATCCACGCTCCCGCGAGGGGAGCGACGCGCCTCTTCAGCGGTAAATTTTTCGCCATTTTCAATTTCAATCCACGCTCCCGCGAGGGGAGCGACCCTCTTTCAGTTCATCGCCCACATCATCTATCAGCATTTCAATCCACGCTCCCGCGAGGGGAGCGACGATAGTTTACACCAGAATGAGCAAAATATCAATAATTTCAATCCACGCTCCCGCGAGGGGAGCGACTACGACAAGGTGGTAACAAAGCGTGATGAGTACAAATTTCAATCCACGCTCCCGCGAGGGGAGCGACTCTCTCGCAGTCGTACAGGTCATAATATCTGCACTGATTTCAATCCACGCTCCCGCGAGGGGAGCGACTTCTTGCTCTCTGTATTGATCGTTCAGTTTCGAATTTCAATCCACGCTCCCGCGAGGGGAGCGACGCACCGGATACAGCTTGTTATCCGGATCAGCATAATTTCAATCCACGCTCCCGCGAGGGGAGCGACGAGAGTCCGGCTCGTATGTTGCCGGAGACTGGCAATTTCAATCCACGCTCCCGCGAGGGGAGCGACAGCACCGGCACAAACCGTTAAAAGTTACACGGTAGATTTCAATCCACGCTCCCGCGAGGGGAGCGACCATACATCTCATAATGGTGGCATTTTCGTAATTATTTCAATCCACGCTCCCGCGAGGGGAGCGACCTCCCCTATTTTTTTAGTATTTCATCATCTGGTAATTTCAATCCACGCTCCCGCGAGGGGAGCGACTCTGCATCCAGTGTAATCTTGTTGCTGGCAGCGCATTTCAATCCACGCTCCCGCGAGTCCAGCCGGGGATCAGGTACTGCATGCCAACGGCGTCGTCCCGGCCGCCCAGACAGTTGTCCAGGTAGAGCTGGTGGGCCTTCTGGAGCTGCTCCCGGTCCAGCTCCACGCCCAGGCCGGGCCGCTCCGGCAGATTGATGCAGCCGTCCACGATCTGCAGCGGCGCCCTGGTCAGGCGCTCCAGCCCCTCCTGCCAGATCCAGTGGGTGTCGATGCCGTTGAGCTTGCCGGGCACCGCCGCGGCGCACTGGGTCATCATGGCCAGGGAGATATCGAAGTGGTTGTTGGAGTGGCAGCCCCACATCAGGCCGAAATCATTGCACATCTGGCCCACCCGGACGGAGCCCGCCATGGTCCAGAAGTGAGGGTCGGCCAGGGGGATATCCACACTGCGCAGGGCGATGCAGTGGCGCATCTCCCGCCAGTCGGTGTCAATCATGTTGGTGGCGGTGGGCATGCCGCTCTCCTGGCGGAACTCCGCCATAATTTCGCGGCCGGAGAAGCGGCCTTCGGCGCCGCAGGGATCCTCACAGTAGGCCAGAACCTTCTTCAGCTCAGGGGCAAGGGCCAGCGCGTCCTTCAGCAGCCAGCCGCCGTTGGGGTCCAGGGTGATGCGGGCCTTGGGGAAGGCCTCCTTCAGAGCCTGGACGGCCTTCAGCTCCTCCCTGCCCTCCAGCACGCCGCCCTTGAGCTTGAAGTCCTCGAAACCGTACTTCTCATAGGTGGCCCTGGCCAGCGCCACGATGGCGTCGGGGGTCAGCGCCTCCTCATGGCGCAGGCGGTACCAGTCGCAGTCGGAGTCGGGCTCGGAGTGATAGGGCAGATCGGTCTTTTTGCGGTCGCCCACGTAGAACAGATAGCTCAGAAAGCGGACCCTGTCCCTCTGGATGCCGTCGCCCAGCAGGGCGGCCATGGGTACCTCCAGATACTGGCCCAGCAGGTCCAGCAGGGGAGTCTCCACCGCGGTGACCACGTGCACGCCGGTGCGCAGGTCAAAGGTCTGCTGGCCCCGCACGTCGTCCTTAATATTGGCCGTGAGCCACTCGTTGAGCCTCCGCAGGGTCATCTTGTAGTCGGCCACGCTGGTGCCCTCCACCAGGTGCTTCACGTTCTCCAGGGCGCGGGTGATTTTCTGGCCGCCGGGGACCTCGCCAATGCCGGTATTGCCCCGGTCGTCAGTGAGCACCACAATGTTGCGGGTGAAGTAGGGGGCGTGGGCGCCGGAGAGGTTGAGCTCCATACAGTCCTTGCCGGCCACAGGATAGACCTCCATGGCGGCCACTTTGGGGGTATTGGCCATTACAATGCACTCCTTTGTTCCAATTCAGGTGAGTTGGCGGATACGCCTCGGTAGTGAGCGGCCCGGTCCTCCCTTCAGGACGGAATACATTCCTGACACTGTGGCTGCATTTTATCACGGCCCTCCCAAGAAGGCAAACGGATTAAACTGATCGCTCAATTAGGAAAACTAATTTATTTTGATATTTTGCCATAGTGTTTCTAATCCTGCTGTCCCTGCGGCATTGAACCCCACCACAGGCGCGCTTATCCGCTTTTTCTGTTAAAGTGATTAAAAAAACGAATTTGAGTGCCGAATAGTTTGGTGGTAAGATCCAAATATGCTGCTGGTGTTTCCAATGCTTTAGCTTCACGACCGAACGCCATCCACAAGAAAAAAGGAGGAATCTCTGTATGAAGCACCGCATTCAAATGAGAGCCGCTGCCTCGGCGCTGGCCGCATGCATATGCCTTTCGGTTCTGCCCGGCGCGCTGGCCGCAGAACCCGGACGGGTCAAGGCCCCCGGCAGGACGGAGATGGAGCACGGGCCAGTGAGCACCGAGTTTGCCAGTACTCGCCTTGCTTTTGCGGTCTCCGACCCGGTCAGGAACAACGACGGTACCATTACGCTGGACGTGGCCTACGCCGACAGCGAGGGCGTCCGGCGCGAGAGGGTCACCCCCACCGGCATGACCGAGACCGACGTGGCGCTCATTACGGTGGCGGACAATCCGGTGGCTGCCGGCTCCACCATTGAACTGTGCTACAACGAACAGGGTGAGCTGATCAACATCAAAAATATCTACTCGGCGTACATGTCCGACCTGGGCACCGTCTATTTCGATACCATGAAGTACGGCGCCGAGCTCTCCCCGGTGAACGGCGAACCCGGCGCCATGCTGGCCACCGGCTGGCTCACCGCCAAGTCGGGCAATCAGATCACCGTGGGCGACCTGGATCTCTTTGACGAGACCTACACCCTGGCCCCGGACGTGAAGGTCTACGAGTTCAACACCGACACCAGCACCCTCACGGCTAGGCGGCTCAGCGACGTACCCGTCACTCAGAAAACCGACGGCGAATTCTACAAGACCGCCAACCGTCAGCAGGTTATGGTGGTCTTTGACCAGAACTACCGCAACGCTGAACAGGCCGAGGTGGTGGAACTGTACTACATCACCCCCCAGCCCACCATTGACGAGAAGTACCTGTATCCCACTGACCACATGCCCATCGACAGCTTTATGACCGAGAACGACGGCAAAACTGTGGCCAAGCCCACGGCGGCCGCATGGCTCACCGCCACGGAGTCCTTTGCCATCATCCCTGACCGGCTGTACTACGTGGGCGACAACGAGGTGGCCATCTATCTGACCCAGGCCGACGACGGTACCCTCATCCTCCTAGACGCGGGCTGGCCCGCCAGTGGGTACCAGTACTGGCGGAACATAGAGGCCATGGGCTTCGACCCCAGAGACATTGACTATATCCTCCTGACTCACGGCCACGGCGATCAGTACGGCACCGGCGCCGAGCTGGACACCATGATCAAAAACGCCGGTGGAGACCCCGTGGTTTACGAGTGCTACGAGGACACCTACGGTTACGATATCTACGGCTTCCCTGAGATCACCGGTATCATTGAGGATACCCCGGTACTCAACGCCGTGGACAAGTTCTACATCAATGATACGTGGATGGAGTTTGACGGCAGCGTGCGCATCAAACCCGTTCTTACCGCCGGCCACACCAACGGTACTGACTCATTTATCTTCGAGCTGACCGACCCTGCCACCAACGAGACGCTCACTATCTCCTACCTGGGCGGCTACGGCGTCAACGGCAACACCAAGTACGACCCCGACGACGACCCGGAGAACCGGGGTTATCTGCGCCTGTCCTTCCAGTACGGCCTGCGCTACCTGCAGCAAACTGTGGAGCCGGACTACATGATTCCTCAGCACACCAACCAGTACCCCATGCTGGAGATCAACAAGGCCGCCGAGGAGAAGGGCATCCCCTTCCTGGAGGCCGTGAACCGCGGCAGCTATGAGTGGGTAAACTTCCTGGAAAAGCGCCAGGCGGTTATCACCTACGAGGATTACTACCAGAACTGGAAGGCAGATCCCAAGGACGAGTTCGGCACGGAAATCACCGTTACCGACGCGGAGCTCCAGACCATTGAGGCCGCAGGTCCCTACCGCCGCGAGGGAGGCACCTACCAGATCACCCTCACCGATGGCGGTAGGATCATCCAGGGCTTTAACCGCTATATGAACCAGACCGACAAGCTCTCCGGCGTGGAAAACGCCCAGGGCCAGGACGTGGGCGACGGCATCTTCATCCTGAAGGATTCCTTTACCCACGATCCCGACGCCTGGTATGTCCAGGTGGGCGCCCGCGTCAGCGACGGCTATGATGGAAGCTGCGCCGGAGGACCCATTGAGAGCGTCCATGACAATTGGTTTGAGATCCTCCGTACCGAGCGCCTGGACAGCCGGGAGGAGGCCGAGGCTCTGCTGGCCCAGCTTCAGTCCGGCGCTACCTACACTGTGACCCTGGACCAGTCCAGTGAGATTCAGCTGGCTGACAATCTGACCGATACCTTCCAGCCTGCCGCCGGCGGAACCTTCACCGATGTGCCGGCCACCCATTGGGCGGCCGGGGCCGTGGAGTTCGTCACCAGCCAGGGGCTGCTGCAGGGCACCGGCACCTCCACCTTCGCCCCCGGGCAGCCCATGACCCGCGCCATGCTGGTCACCGCCCTGTGGCGGGAGGCGGGCTCCCCCGTGGTGAACTATGCCATGGACTTTGACGACGTGGACGAGGACCAGTGGTACACCGAGGCGGTGCGCTGGGCGGTATCCAAGGGCATCGTCGCCGGCACCGGCAAGGGCTTCTCTCCTGACGCCGCCCTCACCCGCGAATCTCTGGCCGCCATTCTCTTCCGCTACGCCGGCGGACAGGCGGACGCGGACCAGCTGGACAGCTATGCCGACGGAGCCGGCGTCAGCGCCTGGGCCAGAGAGGCCATGAACTGGGCGGTGGCACAGGGCCTGATCACCGGTAAATCGGGCGGCCGGCTGGACCCCGGCGGCACGGCCAGCCGCGCTGAGGTATCCGCCATCCTCATGCGCTACGTGCAGAGCGCCCAGGCCTAACGCCTTTTTCGGGGATTCTCCCCAGCTGCGTGCCGGGGTGAATTCCTGACGTGGGAGGATGTTCAGGCCATTGACTTAGCCTTTCTGCCGAGCGGTTCAATTTTATGAAGCTGCGGGACGCGGCGAGGGATGGTCCTATGATGTGTAAGTATCCGCCGCTGCGTCTTGCGCGGTGAAAAACGCCTCTGAGGGAGGAGAAGGTTCATGGAATCCATCATTTTAAATCTGCTTAACCTGACCGGGGAGGAGCGGGCGGCCTTTGCCGTCCTGGCCCCCCAGCGGTTCCACCCCGACGGGGACGGACTGACGGTGGAGGACTGGCAGTCCGCCCAGGTAATTCTGGGCAACCCGCCGCCGGAGTGCCTGCGGGGGAGCACCGCCCTGCGCTGGCTCCACACCCGCAGTGCCGGGGTGGACCCCTATACCGCCCCCGGCGTCCTGCCCTCGGAGGCGGCGCTGACCTGCTCCACCGGGGCTTATGGCCATTCGGTGTCAGAACACCTGTTCGCACTGCTGCTGGCGCTGATGAAGCGCCTGCCCAGTTACCGGGACCAGCAGAACAGGGCGCTTTGGAGGGACCTGGGCCCTGTCAAGACTCTGCTGGGCGCTCAGGTGCTGGTGGTGGGCACCGGCGACCTGGGCAGCTCCTTCGCCCGGTTGTGCCAGACCCTGGGGGCCAGCACTAGCGGCGTGCGGCGGGACCCGGCCAAGCCCGCCGCGGGCATCGAGCGCATGTACGGCTTCGAAGCGCTGGATACGCTGCTCCCCGCGGCGGACGTGGTGGCCCTCACGCTGCCTCAAACCCCCGGCACCGTCCGTCTCTTTGACAAGGCGCGGCTGCTGCGCATGAAGGGGGACGCCATCCTCCTCAACGGCGGCCGGGGGAGCTGCGTGGACGGCCAGGCCCTGGCGGAGGTGCTGGCGGATGGCCGCCTGTGGGGCGCGGGCCTGGATGTCACCGACCCGGAGCCCCTTCCGCCGGAGCATCCGCTGTGGCGGCAGCCCAGGGCGCTCATCACACCCCACACCGCCGGAGGAAACCACCTGGCGGACACCGAGCGCCGCATCGCCCGCATCGCGCTGGACAACCTGCGCCGCTATCTGGCGGGGGAGGCGCTGCGCAACCGCGTCCGCTGAAACGCCCCCTACAGAAGCTGTCGGCGCAGCTCCTCCGGCGACAGGGGAGAGAGGGCCGCCGGGGGAATGTCAAACACGGTTTTACAGCCCGCCTGTCCCGCCCGGCCCAGGCGAAAGGCGGCTCGGGCAAAGGCGGTCAGGACACAGGCGGTGAACTCCGGGTTGGAGTCCAGCGTCAGTCTGAATTCCACCAGGGCCCGGTTCTGTTCCTGCCGGCCCGTGCGGCCGCCGCGGAAGACAAAGCCGCCGTGGGGCAGGCCGCCGTGGTCCCGGAGCAGCTCCTCCTCAGAGAGAAAGTGCACCGTGGTGTCGTAGTCGGCAAAGTAGTGGGGCATGGTGATGATCGCCTGCTCGATGCGGGCCCGGTCGGCCCCCTCCTCCGCCACCACAAAGCACTCCCGCGTGTGCTTCTGCCGGGTGGTCAGCGCCGGATTGGCGCCGCTGCGCACCGCATCCAGGGCGGCGGGGACCGGGATGGTGTACTGCCGCGCGTCCCGGACGCCGGGGATGCGGCGGACGGCGTCGGAGTGGCCCTGGCTGACCCCCCGGCCCCAGAAGGTGTAGCTCTCCCCGCAGGGCAGCACCGCCGCGGCCAAGGCCCGCACCAGGGAAAAGAGGCCGGGGTCCCACCCTGCGGAGATGATGGCCGTCTTCCCGCCGGCCCTGGCCGCGGCGTCCACGGCGGCAAAGTGGGCGGGAATGTTCGCGTGGGTGTCGAAGCTGTCCACCAGGTGAAAGCGTCCGGCGTACCTGGGGCTCTGCTCCGGAAGGTCGGCGGCGCTGCCGCCGCAGAGCAGCAGCACGTCGACGGCGCCCTCCATCCCGTCCAGGGCGTCCAGCGGATACACGGGTACGCCGGGCGTCTGGAGTGTGAGGCTGGAGGGCGGGCGTCGGGTAAACACGCCCACCAGCGCCATGTCCGGGTTCTGCCGCAGCGCGTATTCCACGCCGCGCCCCAGGTTGCCGTAGCCCACGATACCGATTCGGATCTGATCCATATGCTCTCCTCCCCCGGCGGCGGACAGCGCCGGTTTGATTTGGCGGCGGGAACCGTCCGGCTTCCGCCATTCTATCCTATGCGCGACAGGGGCCAAAAACGAGGGCTGCCGGGGAGAAACGGAAAAAACAGACTGCGCGCGCCGCCTGTCTCTCAGGCGGCGCGCGCAGTCATTTTTGGAAGGGAAGCTCAACCGAGGTATCTTTGGAGCATGACGGCGACCTCAGCCCGGGAGGCAGTGCCGCCGGGGTCCAGAAGGTTCCCCTTCTTGCCGGTGATGACGCCCTGCTCCACGGCCCAGCTCATGGCCTCCGCAGCCCAGGAGGAGACCGCCTTGCTGTCGGCAAAGGCGCTCAGCTCCGCAGAGCCGGCGTCAGCGCCGGACGCGCGGTAGAGCATGACGGCCAGCTGCTCGCGGGTGATGGAGCCGTTGGGGGCGCTTCCGTCGGAGATGCCGTTTTCCTTGGCCCAGGCCATGCCCTTTTCATACCAGGTGCCGCCGCCGGAGGTGCTCACGCCGTCCTGGCGGGCCAGGATGGTCATCATCATACCCCGGGTGGTTGGGGCGGCGGGGGCAAACGTGGTGCGGGAGGTGCCGGTCATGAGGCCGTTCTCCACCGCATAGGCGATGCCGCCGGCGGCCCAATGGCTTGCGGGGACATCGGTGAACCCGGTGCCGCCGGTGCTCATTTTGGCGTAGATGGCATTGGTCACATAGCGGTAGTCGTCCTGCTGGTGGGCGCGGTTGTTGACGGAGTTGGCAAAGATGGTGAGATCCATGCCGTCCCGCTCCAGGGCGATGGCCTCCACAAAGCCGTCAATGGGAGTCCCGTTCTCGTTGAGGCAGCAACCGGCGATAAAGCTGTCCTGCTCCGCGGCCTGGATGAGCACCGTGGCCCCGGCGGGGACGGAGGTGAGCACGCCGCAGCTATAGGTATACAGCACATAGTCGCCGTCGGCGGCGTAGCTGGCGGTGATCAGGCTGTCGGTGGGGTAGGTGACGGTATGGAGGGCCTCCATGCCCAGGGTGGTGTAGGTCAGGTCGGTGACCAGGTTTTTGGAGATGTACTCCAGCGGGTCGGAGCCGGTGGCGATGTAGGGGGTGCCGGCCTTGACAGCGGCCACGGCGGCCGCGCCCTTCTCCCCCTGATCCAGGGCTACGTTGCCCACGATGATGTCCGCCTTGGCGGGATCGTCGGTGACGGTGAAGCCCAGCTGGTCGATGTAGGTCTCTATGTCGTAGTTGGAGGTGCCGTTGCTGTAGACGTTGCGGTAGTTCCGGAAGCCGTAGCCGTCGCGGAACCACTGGGCGAAGTAGCCCTCCGTGAGCTTGGCACCGGAGAATGCGTCATAGCGGCCTGCGAGGAAGAGCGTGGGCTTCCGGATGGCGCTGGCCGCGGGGGACTCGGCCGTCCGGGTGGCGGAGAGCACAAAGTCGTCCGCAACCGTCTCGTAGCTGGCAAGGGAGAGAGCAAAGTCGCCCTTGTGGTCGCCGGAGGTGATGAGGCTTACGGTGCGGCCGGCATCCAGCAGGGCGTTGACCGCGCGGACCGCCTCGCTGCCGTTGTTGGAGAGGATGACCACGTCGCCCGCCGTGCCGGTGAGCTGGGATCTGCCGGTCACCGTGCTCACCTCGGTGAGCTTGCCGTCAAAGGCGCCCTCTGCGGCGATGGGGATGCAGTCAAAGCCGCGCATGGCGGGGAAGTTGGTAACCGACTCGGAGTACAGATCGGGGAAGCCGGAGGCGGAGGCGTCGGCGCCCTCCCACAGGACGGCGTTGGCGTAGTTCCGCTTGGCCTGATGCATGTCCACCACCAGGGAACCGGCCCTGTAGGTGACGCCGCCCACGGCGGTGTCCGTGTCCAGCGAGGATACCCTTACGCCGTTGCGCAGCAGGAACCGGCCCATCGCATAGGCGTCGGCGGGATCGCGCTGGGAGGCGGCGTCCACGGGGATGACATAGTACTCGGGGAAATAATTGTCGTTCTCCTCGTAGGGGACGCGCCAGGTATCGGACTGCAACTGCTTGTTGTTCACATCCACATACCACTTTTCCATGCTGTCCCGGTGATCTTCGTTCTCGATGCCCCGGCGGAAGAACTCCAGTTGGTTGTGGTAGATGTCGTCCTTGTGCTCCATGACGTAGTCGATCAGGCCGTAGACGCCATACTCGAACAGGTCGGTGGATGCCTCGTTGTTATAGGGGGTCTCAATGGTGTAGCCCAGGGAGCCGCAGTTGAGCATGGCGTAGCTGGGGCCGTAGTTGGTACACAGGTCGTCCCAAGCGGACCAGTGCATGGTGGAGGGGTCGTAGTCATCCCGCAGAGGCATGTAATAGGACCAGTACAGGGTGTCGGGATGCTCCTCCCGGGTGGCCGACATGGTGCCCAGGGCAGCCGTGCCGAAGGCCTCGGAGCCCAGCGCAAAGTTCTTCACCAGCAGGTCGTATTCCAGGTTGGGCTCGTGGGGCGGGGTGCAGGGCTCCACCAGGAATTCGGTCATGTAGCCGTGCAGCTCGGCGAATACCACCGGGTTCCAGTCGTTGATCACCTGGACCAGATTGGTAGTCTCGTTCTGGGTCTGGTTGGAGGCGTCCCGGTTCAGATCAAAGCCGTTGTCGTTGCGGCGGGTGTTGTAGGTGCGCCCGTCCGGGTTCTCATTGGGGCAGATGACAAAGATGATGTCGTCCAGAATGTCATCCACCTTCAGCGTGATGTCGCCGCTGATGGTATAGAGCTCACTGGCATCGTTGACGCCGGTGTTGTCCTGAATGTTGCCCTCCGCATCCCTGGTGAACTTCTGGGAGCCCAGGCCGGTGATGCCCAGGTCCAGCACGTCGGGGGCGAACATCTCCGAGATGTCCACACTCTTGTCCTTGAAGCCGGTGAGGGTGTTGTAGGTAACGGTCTCCTGTGTAGCCAGGGCGCGCAGGACGTTGAGCTGGGCGTCCACGCCGGGGTCCTCGTCGGGGTGGACGTTGTTAAGGAAGAAGGGCACGCGGTAGTCGCCCATGGAGCCCTTCTCCAGCTTGTCCTGGAGGGAGGCGGGGTCGGTCTCGGCGATGGCGTTCATGGCCTGGAAGGCGTCCACTGACGCCTTGCTGTCGGACAGGGTGACGTAATACTGATCCCGGCCGCCCTCGCTCTGGCCGAAGGTGGTGACGGTGATGTACCGGCCGGGGAGCGCCTCGTCGATGATGTTCTGGATGGACTCGTCAATGTCGTCGTAGCGGACATAGCTGTCATAGGCATTCACCGTCATGTCCGTCTCCGCCACTACGGTATCACCGCTCCGGGCGGACAGGGTGTACGTGCCGATGAAGCTGGGCCAGGCGTTCCGGTTTTTGGAGGAGTCGCCGTTGATGCCGGTAAAGGAACCGGCGGTAAAGGGCAGGGTCACGGTGACCTTGCCGCCGCTGGACGACGCGGCTGCATCGCCCAGGGTGAACAGTGCGTCGCCTCCTTCGCCGTTGTTCCAGACCTGCCAGCGGTCCAGGCGGTCGCCGGGGTAGTAATAGGGATAGAGCGTCCCGTCCTGGAAGCCCTCCTCCCGGGTGAGGTACCAGGTAAGGCCGGCGGCCCAGGCATCGGGAGAGGCGTCCCCCAGTACCGAGGCGTCTACGGTGAGGGTGGCGGTAAAGGCTTGATCCCGGTCAACCAAAGCGAGCGTAGAATCCGAAACGGTGAGTACGGAAGGGGCGGGCGTTTCGGCCGCGGAGGAAATGGCGCTGACGGAAAGCAGCATGCTCAGAGCCAGGAGAAGGGAGAGGGTCCGGACTGCGCGGTGGATACGCATGGTCATGGTCGAGGCCTCCTTCATGAAATGTGGTTCTCAAGCTTCCTCCATGGAAGAAATCTTACTGCTGTTGCTGCACCGGAATCGATCCCCCTTCCTGTAACAGTACTATGACAATAGGATAGCATGGGGTGGAAAAAACGTCAATATAGGAAAGGTGTAGATGCAATTTCTTGTATATATTTTACAATGACCTGCTGTCAAAAGCATGCGGAGAGAGAAACAGAGTGAAATCCAGATTTTGCTGGAAAGCAGTTTGAAAATACGGTAAAATATCCCCCAAAGGGCTGGCCGTGACACCCGCGGAGCCGGAGCACAACGGAAAGGACGGAAGGGACATGCTGTATGAGACAATTGCGTTTCCCGACAATGCGCCGCTGCAGTGCAGTATCGTGGAGGTGGAGGAATACCCCTTTCATATGCACGACGACGTTCTGGAGATCATGTTTGCCCTGGAGGGCTCCTTTGAGCTCACAGTGGTCAACAACGTGCTGGACATGAAGGCCGGGGATATTTACGTGAGCTGTCCGCGGGAGCTGCACCGGCTCTGCGCCTATCCCCACACCCGGGGGACGGTGATGCTGCTGCACATCAATGTGGAGGCATACCGGGCGGAGTTTCCGGACCTGCGGACCTACCAGTTTGCCAACAGTGCCCTGGAGAACAATACCGCGGGAATCCAAATGCTGGGCAGCTATCTGAAAAAGCAGCTCCCCAGGCTGCTGGACCGGACGGGGACGGAGACGGCTGCCTACAGGGAGGTGGGGGAGAAGATTCTCAACACTCTCATCAAGGAGTTCCAGTGCTATTATCTGGGCAGCGGCTTTCCCGAGTTCAACAACGCCTACAAGGGAAACGAGCTCCAGCTCCGGCGCATCCGCCGGATCACGGACTACATCTACCGCAACTACAACAAACCTATCCGCATTGAGGATGTGGCGGCCATGGAGCACATCAGCGCCAACCACCTGACCAACATTCTCAAGAATGGCTGCGGCGTGGGCTTCCGGACCTTCCTGAACATGGCCCGTGTGGAGAAGTCGGCGGCCATGCTGCTGGAGGGGGGCAAGGGGCTCCAGACCATCGCCTACGAATGCGGCTTTTCCAAGTACAAATATTTCAGCGACAGCTTTGAAAAGAGCTTTCGCACCACGCCACAGCAGTACCGGCGCAGGTACCAGAGCCGCACCATTGCGGTGCAGGCATATAGCTGCAGGGCACTGGAGGGGCAGGAGCTGGAGCTCCTGCTGCAAAAATTCTGCCGGAAGTCGGAGGAAATCTCGCTGGACTGGGGCGGACGGTATGAGGAGAAGCCCCTCCGGAGGCCCCGGTGCGTCAGCCTGGCGGGTGCCGCCTACGACCATATCACCTGCTTTCCGGAGCTGCGGCGGCTGCGGGAGGAGCTGGGGCTGGACACCGTTGCGCTTGATCTGGACTTTCTGCGCCGTTACCGGAACAGCCCCAGAGTGCTGAACTATATCCTGAATGATCTGTGGTCGCTGAGAATGAGGCTGCGGGTGTGTGTGCCGCCGGGGGAGCCGCTCCGGGGGCTGAGGGAGGAGTTGGAGCCCCTGCGGGAGCGTTTTCTGCGGCCCGGCGGTGAACTGGAGGTGATCGTTCCGGCGGCTCCCGGGGAGGAGGAGCGGGCCAGGACTCTGGCGGAGGCCCTGTCCGCCTTCCGGCTTCCGGTGCGCGTCACCGGGGCAGAGCACCGGCCGGAAGCCAATGCGCTGTATGGCTCCGGCTATATGCCGGGCTACCTCCTCCACACCATGGCTTCAAGCCGGGGGAGCCGTATGCCCCGGCTCACGCTGCTGGACGGGGATTCGGGTGTGGCCCTGCTGACCCCGGAGGGGCTCAAGCGCCCGGTCTACCACCTGCTCTCCCTGCTGGAGCAGTTGGGCGACACGGTAATCGCCCAGGGCGATATGTACCTGGCCGCCAGGCAGTCCGGGAGGGAGGACATCCAGGTGCTGCTCTACCACTATGACGCGTGCTTCGACACGCTGTTCGAGGGTGGCTCCCGGGTCGAGGAACAGGCCCCCTTTGTGGAGTTGATGAAGGATCACGACTACAACCGGGAGGTCACACTGAGCGTCCGGGGCATGACGGGGCGGTTCGCCATCCGGAAGTACCGGCTTACCTCTGAGGAATACGCATCCAGGTACCGGGATTTCCCCCTGCCGCTGGCGGATAGACTTTCCGCAGAGACGCTGCGGGTACTCAACGGAACACTGGCCCCTGAAATGTCCCTGAATCTTCTGGAGCTGGACGGCGCCTACCATCTGACCCTCAAGCTGGCCCCCTTTGAGATCCTGCTGCTGTGCTTTGAAAAACTATAGGTTTTCAAACGAGGAAAATCACTGGAATTTTTCAATCAAATGTGATGAAAACCCACAATTTTTGCTATAAAAAGAATTCCACAGGATTAGGACGGGCAATCCGAAAACGTATTACAATATAAACAGAAGTACAGCCAATTGGTCGTCAGTTGGCTGTACTTTTTGTTGTATTTTTCCGGGATGCAGCCGGTTTTATTTTAGCAGAACCCCCAAAATATCCGCAGGGAAGGGGCTATTTTTCTGTATCAAGTTTTCTATACTTAACATATGAAGATTGCAATCGGAATAAAAAACAGGTCGAGTCTGGTCTAATTTAAAGGGAAAGGAGCCTTTTGCCGAGGGAGAAGGAAAACAGATGTAACCCATGGATTTCGAATATGCGCTTGAGGCTGCGGGGGCACTGCCGTCCTGCGGCTTGAACGAAAGGCCTGTGGCGTTTCCGGTCCCCGCGGGTCGGAGGAGGGACTCCGGTTTGTGTGCAGGCGGAGTCCCGGACAGGGAACGGTCGGCACAGGCCGACCAATAAGTAGAGGAGGATTGTCCATGGAAAACAAAGAAAAGAAAATGCTGACAACAGAGGATCTGAACCGGACGCTGGGGAAAAAGGAGCTGTACTCCATCGCCTTCGGCCATGTGATCGGCTCCGGCGTGTTTTCGCTGATCGGAATCGGCATCGGGTACACGGGCAAGTCGGCGTGGATCGGGATTCTGCTCTCCGCCGTCTTCATTCTGCTCCAGGCCCTGCCCTTCATCGTGATGGCGGGTACCGCCCGCTTCCGCGGCGGCTATTACTCCATGATGGGCACCCTTTGGGGTCCCAAGTTCGCCGGCTTCTACATCGTCATCTTCTTTGCCTCCAACGTCTCCCTGGCCATGTACGCCATCAGCTTCGCCCAGTATCTCCAGGGCGTGCTGCCGCAGGTGCCCATTGTCCCCGTGGCGGTGGCCTGCCTGACCATATTCTTCATTACCAACCTGCTGGGCATTGAGGGCGCGGCCAAGCTGGAGAGCGTCATGGATATCGTGCTGGCTCTGGCCATGACCTGCTTCATCGTGTTCGGACTGCCCAAGGTGGACTACAGCACCCTGTTTACAGTGGACTTTGCCCCCGCCGGCCCCATGGGCATCATCACCTGCGCTGTGCTGCTGACCTGGGCCACCGCCGGCGGCATTGACATGGTCAACCTGAGTGCAGAGGCCAAGAACCCCACCAAGGATCTGCCCCAGGTCATCCTGGTGGCTACCATTGCCATCGCAATCTTCTATGCCCTGATTGCCATGGTGGCCGGCGGCGTGCTCCCCGTCTCCGAGACGGCCAACCAGCCTCTGGACCTGGTGGCCAGGGCGATCATGCCCACTCCCGTGTTCCTGTTCTTCGTCATCGGCGGCGCCCTGTTGGCCCTGACTACGACTCTGAACGCCACCTTCGCATGGATCACCAAGCCCATCCTACAGGCCTGCAACGACGGCTGGCTGCCCCATAAGATCGGCTACATTCACCCCAAGTTCAAGACCCCCGTCATTATCCTGGTGGGCTTCTACATCGTGGGCCTCATTCCCATCCTGACCGGCCTGCAGATCAGCATGATCGCCGACACCGCCGTGGTGCTCAGCAACATTCTGTTCGCCTTCATCTGCTTCGGCACCGTATTTATCTCCCAGCGCATGCCGGAGCTGTGGGAGGGCTCCGCCTTCCGCTGCAGCAAGAGCAAGCTCTACCTGAAGTCCATTCTGGGCGGCGTATCCTGCGTGGTCATGGTGCTGGTGCTCTTCTTCCAGATGAGCATGCCCCAGGCGGTCATTCTGGTCATCATCACCATTGTGGGGATTCTCTTCGCCCAGCTCCGCTACAGAAGCGGCGCCGTCAAGCCCGTCAAGAGCTATGAAAAGCTGTAATGCAGGGATCGTCTATTTTATTCAGAAGGAGTTCTTATTGTATGGACAGAACATATCAGCACATATTTACCCCTCTGACCATCCGGGGAATCACCCTGAAAAACCGCATTGAGATCGCGCCCATCTCCGTGTTCGACCTGGATACCACCCCGGAGCGCCACCCCTCCGAGCGGGATATGCAGTTCTTCCGCATGCGGGCCATGGGCGGCGCCGCCGTAGTCACCCTGGGCGACTGTATTGTCGACCCCAGCGGCGAGGACTCCGGCAAGCTGGCCTCCCCCAAGATCCTGGCGGGACATGAGGATAACCTGCCCTTCTTGACCCGCATTGCCGACGAGATCCACCGCTACGGCGCCGTTGCCAGCATTGAGCTCAACCACGCCGGCATGCTGCGGGCCAGCGCGGGCATCCAGGCCTGGGGCCCCGACTACATCAACTTTGACGAGACCAAGACCATCGCCCCCCTGTCCGACCAGTCCGCCTCCGATGAGCCGGTCTACCGCAAGGGCGAGGTGCTCTTCATGACCGAGGAGATGATCGAGACCGTGGTGGACGCCTTCGGCCGCGCCGCCGAGCAGGCCAAGACCTGCGGTTTCGAGATGGCCATGATCCACGCCGGCCACGGCTGGCTCATCCACCAGTTCCTCTCCCCGCTGACCAACCACCGCACCGACCGCTTCGGCGGCAGCCTGGAGAACCGGGCCCGCCTGCTGCTCATGATCATCGACCGCATCCGCCAGTACTGCGGCGAGGACTTCCTCATCGAGGTGCGCTTCAGCGGCACCGAGTACGTGGAGGGCGGCTACACCCTGAAGGAGGGCGTGGAGTTTGCCAAGCTGATGGACGGCAGGGCCGATCTGCTGCATGTCTCCGCCTGCAACTTCTACTTCCCGGAGACCGAGTGCCTGATGGTGCCCGGCATGTTCAAGGAGGAGGGCCACAACCTCTACCTGGCCGAGGAGATCAAGAAGCACGTGAAGCACTCCCATGTGGTGAGCGTGGGCGCCCACCGGGATCCCAAGAAGATCGAGGATATCCTGGCCGCCGGGAAGGTGGACATGATCGCCGTCTGCCGCGCGGTCAACGCCGACCCCCAGTTTGTCAACAAGCTCAAGAGGAACCAGGAGGAGGAGATCCGCCCCTGCCTGCGCTGCAACGCCTGCATCGCCAACTACCAGACCCGCATCACCAAGTGCGCCATCAACCCCACCCTGGACCGGCCGGAGGACGAGGTGTTCCCCTTCCTGCCCACCACGCCCAAGCGGGTGCTCATCGCCGGCGGAGGCCCCGCCGGACTGGAGGCGGCCATTGTCGCCAGGGATCGGGGGCATGAGGTCATCCTCTGCGAGAAAACCGGCACGCTGGGCGGCCTGCTCCGCTACGCCCGGAAGGTGCCCTTCAAGCGGGAGACCCAGCAGTATGTGGATTATATGATTGCCAAGGCCGTCCGCATGGGCGTGGATATCCGGCTGAACACCGAGGTCACCCCCGAGCTGGTAAAGGTCATCGCCCCCGACTTCTGTATCGCCGCCGTGGGCTCCAAGGCCCTGATTCCCCCCATCCCGGGCGTGGAAAAGGCCCATCCCATCATGGACATGTATGACGGCAAGGTACAGGTCGGGCAGAAGGTGGTCATCGTAGGCGGCGGCCTGGCCGGCACCGAGGCCGCTCTGGAGCTGGCCATGCAGGGCAAGCAGGTGACCCTGGTGGAGATGGGCATTGACGTGGCCCGCGACGCCAACTCCATCCACAAGCCCGCCCTGATGATGGAGCTCAAGGATCACGCCGAGCAGGTCACGATCCTGCGCAGGACCACCTGTACCGGGATCCATGACCACGGCATTGTGTGCAGAGACGCGGACGGCAAGGAGCTCACGCTTGACGCCGACACCGTCATCCTGGCCGCCGGTATGGCGCCCCTCCGGGCGGAGGCCCTGGCCCTGGAGCCGCTCTCCAGCGAGTTCCGCATGGTGGGCGACTGCAAGCGGCCCCGCCAGATCCTGGAGGCGGTCCGCGAGGGCTATGACGCGGCCATGGAGGTCTGAGACGGCATCCTGACGCCCCAATGAGAGAAGATCCCATTCCGGGGCCCGGCACATGTGCCGGGCCCCGGAACTTATTTCTGGAGGAGAACCGCGCAGGCAAACAAGACCGCCTCCGCTCATAGGCGGAGGCGGTCTTGCAGTGTATCCGGCGGAACGCCGCCGCTATCCGGTCCCGGGCAAAGCAAAGCCTGGCGCGGCGGACTCACCAGCACTCCAGCTCGGCCAGCACCGCCGGGGAGTCGGTGAGGATTTCTACCGGCTGGGAAAAGTCCAGGGCGAACAGGCCCATGGACGATTTGGCGTCGATAGCGATGGCGCCGTCCAGGGAGCGGACCTGAACCTCGTCAGGAACGGAGTAGGCCAGGCGGTGAAGGCGCTCCAGCGCCTCCACCGAAGGGACTTTCTTCTGCACAACCACGGCGTGTCCTCCTGTCGTCAGTTCATCAGTGAGCACACCAGCTCAGTGTAGCCGGCGGGGTCCTCCAGAGGCAGGCCGGCGATGAGCTGAGCCTGGGCGTAGAGGAGCTTCGCGTACCGGGCGGCCTTGTCCCGGTCGCTCTCCACCGCCCGGCTGAGGGCGGCGAAGGCCGCCGAGTCGGGGTTGAGCTCCAGCACCCGCTGGGCCTTCATGCTTTTGGCGTTCTCGGGGTCCACCCGCTGGAAATACTTCTCCATCTCCAGGGTGATGGGGCCGTCGGCGGTGAGGCACACCGCGCCGCTCTTCAGGATTTTGGACACCCGGGCCTCCTTGATGGCGTCGCCCAGGGTCTCCTTGAGGAAGTCCAGCACGGGCTTGCTCTCCTCGGCCTTCTGCTCCAGGGCGGCCTTCTCCTCGTCGGTCTCGGGGAGGGCGTCGGCGTCGTCCACCGACTTGAAGGCCACCTCGTCCACCGCGCCCAGGGCGTCGATGACGAACTGATCGGGCTCGTCGGTGAGGTAGAGGATCTCATAGCCCTTGTCCCGGATGCGTTCGGCCTGGGGGAGCTTGGCAAGCTGCCCGGCGTCCTCGCCGCAGGCGTAGTAGATGTACTTCTGCTCCTCCGGCATGCGGGCCCTGTACTCGGCCAGGGAGGTGAGCTTGCCCTCCTTGGAGGAGAAGAAGAGCAGCAGATCCTTCAAAAGCTCCTTATGGGCGCCGTAGTCGCTCACCACGCCCACCTTGATCTGGGTGCCGAAGGCCTTCCAGAAGGTCTCGTACTTCTCCCGGTCATCCTTCTGGAGGCGGAGCAGCTCGGCCTTGATCTTCTTCTCCAGGTTGCCCGCGATCACCTTGAGCTGGCGGGTGTGCTGGAGCATCTCACGGGAGATGTTGAGGGAGAAGTCCTGGGAGTCCACCACGCCCTTGACGAAGCGGAAGTGCTCGGGCAGCAGATCGGCGCACTTGTCCATGATGAGCACGCCGGAGGAGTAGAGCTGGAGGCCCTTCTGGTACTCCCGGGAGTGGAAGTCATAGGGGGCGTGGGCCGGGATATAGAGCATGGCCTTGTACTCCACCGCGCCCTCGGCGGACACGTGCACCACGCTCAGGGGATCCTCCCAGTCGCCGTACTTCTCCTTATAAAACTGGTTGTACTCCTCCGCCGTGACCTCGCTCTTGGGCCGCTGCCACAGGGGGACCATGGAGTTGAGGGTCTCCCACTCGTCGAAGTCCTCCCACTCGGGCTTGTAGTCGTCGCCGGCGTCCTCGGGGCGGGGCTTCTGGCGGGACTTGTGCATGAGCATGACGATGGGGTAGTGGATGTAGTCGGAGTATTTTTTGACCAGCTCGGCCAGGCGGTACTGCTCCAGGTACTCGTCGTAGTGGTCGTCCTCGGTGTTCTGCTTGATGTGGAGCACGATGTCGGTGCCAGCGCTCTCCTTCCCGCAGGGGGTGAGGGTGTACCCGTCCGCGCCGTCGGAGGCCCACTGCCACGCCTCGTCGGAGCCGTAGGCCCTGGAGGTGACGGTGACGTGGTCGGCCACCATGAAGGCGGAGTAGAAGCCCACGCCGAACTGGCCGATGATGTCGGTGGTGTGCTCCCCGCCGTTCTCCTGCTTGGCCAGCTCCTGCTTGAACTGGAGGGAGCCGCTGCGGGCGATGGTGCCCAGGTTCTGCTCCAGCTCCTCCTTCGTCATGCCGATGCCATTGTCGGAGATGGTCAGGGTGCGGGCAATCTGGTCGGGGGTGAGGGTAATTTTGAAGTCGGAGCGGTTCAGCCCCACCTGATCGTCGGTGAGGGCCTTGTAGGCCAGCTTGTCCACCGCGTCGCTGGCGTTGGAGATCAGCTCCCGCAGGAAGATCTCCTTGTGGGTGTAGATGGAGTTGATCATCAGATCCAGCAGCCGCTTGGACTCGGCCTTGAACTGTTTCTTTGCCATGACAATGCCTCCTGTATCTCAAACGGTTTTGTAAACAAAGAGCGTTAGCACTCGAACTTTCTGAGTGCTAACGCTATCATAATCCTTCGCATGAAAAATTGCAAGAGGGTTCAAGGATTGTTTACAATTCGGTGGGAGCGGATGTGCCAGGACGCGCCGTCCCGCTGTAAGGCTAACTCCGCCCGGCCGCCGTCCTCCCGGGGTTCCGTCCACAGCCGGGCGGTGCCGGCGGCCTCGTCCACCTCGCCCCCGGCGCACAGGAACTTGCCGGGGCCGAAGTCGCTGGTGAAGGTGTACCAGGCGTCGTACTCCTCCAGGTAGGGGACGCCCGAGGTGTCGGCCAGCTCGGCGGCGGTGATGCCGGCGTACCGCTCCAGGGCCGCGTCCACCGAGGCGCGGGTGATGCGGTGGGTGGGCACGTCGCCCGGCGACATGTCCCAGGGGTAGCCGGGCAGGGTTTTCAGAGCGTCGGATTCCGCCTCATCCCCGGCGCTCAATGTGCCGTCATCGGGGTAGTACTCCAAAAAGGCGGCGAAGTCCAGCTCTCTTACATCGTCGTAATAGCTGGTGAAAAAGCCGCTCGCCGGAGTGGCGTCAGCCACGCCGCCCTCCTCCGCCCCTGGGGCAAAGGCCTGATTGACCCGGCTGATCTCCTCCGGGGTGAGCGCGCGCGGCTCCGCCGCCGGGACGGATGGCTGGGGAGCAGGGTCAGCCGGACAGAGCTCCGGGAAGGCGCTGCTGAGCAGCCCACGGAGGCGAACCAGGGGGATGGGGCGCTCCAGGGTGGCGGTGGGGGAGGTAGCGCCGTCCTCATAGACCGGGAAGAGGAGCACAAGGTGGTCTTCCGTAAGGTAGAAGGCGTTGACATCCCAGTAGCTCTCAAAATATGCCCGGCCGTACGGGCCGTCCTCCAGACCGTCCAGAGCATCCAGAAGAGCGTCCATCCCCTTCTCGGCCGGAACCCGCAGTAAGGAGTCCAGGGTAAGGGCTTTGCCGGTCGACAGGTCAAAAAGGCTGCCGGAGACAGTGCCCGCGGGCTCACCCGCCAGCGCCTCGGTGCGCTGGTAGCGGACGCTCAGGAAGCGGTCGCACCGCTGGATGGTGTAGACGCTCTCCACGGAATAGTCCCCGCCGGGCTCCAGGCCTGGAGTGCTCCAGTATTCCCGGCCCTTTTCCAGCCACCCCTCTCCCAGTATGGAGAAGTCTTCGTTTAGACTCCGCCAGACGGGGTTCTCCCCGGCGTTTTCGATATAGGGCATGACAAAGCGCAGGGAGACCACCACCCCCTCCGGCGCGTCCGCGTTGGATTCCTCGCCGGCATAGTCCCGCTGAAAGACCTGCTCGCCCCACACCGGGGCGGGCGTCTCCGGCCGGACAGAACCGGCCTCCGGCGGCGGGGCGGTCTCCGTCGGAGCCGGGGCCTTCGGTGTGCAGGCGGTCAGACAGAGGGCCAGCAGCAGAACGAGCGTCAGATATCGTTTCATATCAATCCCGCCCATCTAAGTCAAGATTCTTCTCCCGGAATACGATGCGGAAGGAGGGAATGTTGTCGAAGCCCAGGTTGGACACCTCCACTGTGAAGCGGTAGGCGCGCTCCGCCAGGACGGCGGTCACCACCACGTCCTCCCCGTCCTCGGCGATGGCCACGTCCCGCAGGAAGTGGCTGTCCCGGCCCAGGGAGCCCGCCGGGAAGGAATAGGGATAGAGGTTCTTTGGATATGTCCCCTCACCGATCCATTCCTCTATCTCATCAGTTTCCGCGCCGCCGCTCTCCAGGCAGGTGTTGTGGAGGCGGAGGGTGAACACCCGGCGATCTGGATCAAAGCTGGTCTCGAAGCTGGGAATGGTGGTGGCCGCCGGGAAGAACCCCTCAAACAGCTCCTGGCTGTCCCCGTTGGGGATGAAGGAGAAGGACAGGCCGTCGGCATCGATGCGGGCGTCGTACACCTGCTCAAACCGGCCGCTTTCAGTATCGGGGCGGCCGTTCTCCCACCAGCCCATGTAGAAGGGCTCCGCCGGGTCCAGCCAGGTTTCCACAGTATCCAGGGTGGTCTGAACGGCGTCCTCCGGCACCCGGCCGTAGGCGTCCACCAGCACCCGCACGGTACCCGACTCGGGCAGCCCTTTCCAGGGGGTGGAGGAGCTGACACCGCCGGTGGTAAAGCGCACCTCGCCTGGGCCGGTGATCTGATAGGAAGCATCGGCGTCCAGACCCGTCAGGTACACCCGGCGGCCGGTTTCCCCGAACACCCAGTCCAGAAGGCGGGGTTCACTGCCGCCGTAAGTATATTCCACCACAAAGTCGTCCAGATAGCCGCGTACCTCCGTCACCGTATAGCCCTCGGCCTCATAGAGGGCGGGCAGTTCCTCCTCCGTGACCGGGGTGGGCAGCTCGGCGGTGGGGGCGGGGCTGGCCGCGCTGGGAGAAGGGGCGGGCTCAGCGGGGGCGGCCGGGGCGCAGGCGGCCAGCAGCGCGGCCAGGGCCAGGGCCAGGGCGGCCAGGCCGGAAAAAAGGCGCAGTTTCATAAAAAAATCCTCCTTGGCGTCCCCTATCATACCATAGGGGACGGAAAAAAGGGTTACGGGGGCGGTTTCAATCCGGTTACAAGAAACTACGATTGCCCTTTTGCAAAAAATCACATATAATAGAGGCTGCTGATTATGAGAGGGAGGCAAGTTATGATTCTGAACGTGCTGGCCGTAGGCGACGTCGTGGGGGACAGCGGCGTGGAGTACCTGTCCCGCCATCTCCGGGGGCTGAAGAAGCTCAAGGGCGTGCATTTCACGGTGGTCAACGGGGAGAACGCGTCCGGCGTGGGGATTCTGCCCCGGCAGGCCCGGGAGATCTTTGACGCCGGTGCGGATGTGGTCACCCTGGGCAACCACACCTGGAACCGCATCCAGATCGCCGACTTTCTGGAGGACGACCGGTATACCCTCCGCCCCGCCAACTACACCAGCCGGGTGCCCGGCCGGGGCTGGGGCGTGTACGACGGCCCCGGCGGCGTGCGCATCGGCGTCATGAACCTGATTGGCCGGTGCGAGATGGACAGCAACTTCGACAACCCCTTCACCACCGCCGACCGGGTGCTCAGGCGGATGGAGGGGACCGATGTGGTGCTGGTGGACTTCCACGCCGAGGCCACCAGCGAGAAGGGGGCCATGGGGTATTACCTGGACGGCCGGGCTCAGGCCGTGTGGGGCACCCACACCCATGTCCCCACCGCCGACGGGCAAATTCTCCCCAAGGGGCTGGGCTTTGTCACCGACCTGGGCATGACCGGCCCGGCCGAGAGCGTGCTGGGCATCCGGCCGGAGCAGGCCGTCAACCGCTTTCTGGGCGGGCTGCCCCGCCGCTTTGAGCCCGCCCCGGGCCCCTGCAAGCTGGAGAGCGTACTCTTCTCCATCGATACCGACCAGCGGCGGTGCGTGAGCGTCGAGCGGGTGGACATCCGCGCGTAATATCCCCTGTGAGAAAGGAACCGAGACATCTATGCTGACAATCATCCACGGGGCGGATTTCCACCTGGACGCCCCGTTTGCCGCCCTGCCCCCGGACAAGGCCAGGGCCCGCCGGGCCGAGCAGCGGGAGCTGCTGGACCGGCTGGCCGGGCTGGCGGAGGAGCGGCGGGCGGACGTGGTGCTGCTCTCCGGCGACCTGCTGGACGGCGGCCAGACCTATCAGGAGACCGTACAGGCCCTGGCCCGGACCCTGGGGGGCATCCCCGCCCCGGTGTTCATCGCCCCGGGCAACCATGACTGCTACGGCCCCCGTTCGGTGTACGCCGGCACGGCGTGGCCGGACAACGTACATATCTTTTCCACCGTGGCGGTGGAGGGGGTGGAGCTGCCCGGCCTCAACTGCGTGGTGCACGGCGCGGCCTTCACCACCCCCCAGGCCGACCGCTCTCCCCTGATGGGCTTTGCCGCCCCCCGGGACGGGCGCATCCACCTGATGGCCCTCCATGGGGACGTGGAGGGGAAGGGGCGCTACGGTCCCATCGCCCTGGAGGACATCGCCGCCAGCGGCCTGACCTACCTGGCCCTGGGACACATCCACGCCTGCTCCGGGCTGCAAAAGGCGGGGGACACGTACTGGGCCTACCCCGGCTGTCCCGAGGGCCGGGGCTTTGACGAGCTGGGCGACAAGGGCGTGCTGGTGGTGACGGTGGACGACGGCGGGGCCGTGTCCGCCGAGTTCGTCCCCCTGGCCCGGCGGCGCTATGAGATCCTGACCGTGGACGTGACCGGGGCGGAGAGCCCGGCCGCCGCCCTGGCGGCGGCCCTGCCCGCGGACGCCGGGGATGCCCTTGATGATGATGTGCAGTAGGTTCTTCATAAAGCTGATGACCACGCCGTA
>OGYH01000527.1_pt1 | contig 40507 bp, 38 predicted proteins | sample 1576511 | NCBI WGS metagenome assembly OGYH01 (sample SAMEA3541522, study PRJEB24748) | human gut metagenome | biome: human gut; feature: human-associated habitat; material: faeces | place: China | collected 2012
TAGTAGGCCGCCTGGGCCGCCTCCTCCACATAGGCGGCGGCGGTCATGGCCGCGGGCAGGTCCCGGCCGCAGCAGAGGCTGCCGTGATTGCGCAGCAGCACGGCCAGCCCGTCCGTCCCCAGGGCGGCGGCCACTGAGGCGGCCAGCGCCCGGGAGCCGGGCACCGCGAAGGGCACCACCCGGATGGGGGCGAACTCCGCCTGGGGCGGCGTGGAGGGGGGCAGCTCATCCACCGCCATGGCCATCACGGTACAGAACAGGGCGTGGTTATGCACCACCGCCCCCACGTCGGGGCGGGCGCGGTAGACCGCCGTGTGCATGGGGGTCTCGGAGGAGGGCGCGTAGGGCCCATCCACCCACTCCCCCTCCAGGGTGACAATGGCGATGTCTCCCGGCTCCATAGTGTCATAGGGCCGCCCGCTGGGGGTGATGGCGGCCACCCCCGCCTCCCGGTCCCGCACGGAGATATTGCCTGATGTCCCGTGGATCAGCCCCTGAGCGCTGGCCTGCCGGATGGCGGTGAGCACCTGCCGCCGGATGTCCTCATACTTCATGAAAGCGTCCCCTTCTCTCTGTGGTATCTGCCCTATTATAGCACAAAAAACGGTCTGAGTCATCTGACTCAGACCGTTTGCGCCTGCATATGGGAAAGGCGGACCGCCCGGCGGGCCTGGAGCTCCCGGACCGCCGGCTCCTCCAGCATCAGCCGTTTCCCATTTTCCAGGGCCACCACCCGGCCCTCCACCCGGGAGACCTTGTCGGTGTTCAAAATCAGGCCGCCCGGGCAGATCAGAAACTGGGGCTCGCCGTCCAGCAGCAGGGCCATGGCCTGAAAGCCCAGCCGGGCCCGGACGCGGTCGTAGGCGGTGTAGAGCAGCAGGGTCTGCTTCTGCGCCTGAATGTAGTGGATATCATCGGTACGGAGCGGGTGCTTAATGGGCAGAATGGCATCCCGCGCGTGGCGGGGAGCCAGCGCGAAATAGTCCGTCATGACGGTGTTCATGCCGCTCACCCGCCGCCACTCCACGGCGCCGAAGGTGTCGGCCGCGGTCAGCACCTTGGCCCGCAGGGCCTGTCCCTCCTCCAGATAGGCCCAGAGGGTCTCCCCCTCTCCGCGGATGCGCCGCAGCTCCTCCGCCGCCCTCCACTGGCGCTCGCCGCCGCGGAGGCAGACTAATTGATATCCACCGCTCTGCGCCGCCATGGCGAACTCCTCCAGGCAGTCGAAGCAGTCGGTCACCACGGCGACCTTCCAGCGCACCGCATAGGAAAACATCTGCTCCCGGAGCTGCTGCCGGTCCTTCTCCTGTGGTGCGATCAAGGCAATTCTGATGATGTTCACCCTCTCTCTGCGCCGCAGAAAGCCCCCCTGAACCAATCCGGGTCAAGGTTCAGGGGGGCTTTTGAGCGATTAGTCTACGCCGCCGATCAGGCCGAGGGCCTCGGCGATATCCAGGTTGACGCCCAGAACGTTCACCGTCTCCTCACCGAAGATGCCCAGCACCTTGCCGGTGGTGTTGTCCGCCACGAACTGCTCCAACTGCTCCTCGGTCAGGCCCGTGTTCTCCGCCAACTGCGGAATCTGCACAGCCGCAGAGGCAGGGCTGATGTGGGGATCCAGGCCGGAACCGGAGGCCGTCACCAGGTCGGTGGGGATGTCCTCCACCGTCAGGTCGGGATGCTCCGCCAGGAATTCGTCGATGTCGCCCTGCACGCGCTCCGCCAGAGCGGGGTTGGACGCGCCGTAGTTGTTGGAGCCGGAGGCCACGCCGGCGTACTCGCTGCCGTCGTTGTAGAACTTGTTGCCCTCCTCATCCACCGTATAGGTGTTGTACTGGTAAGCGGAGGGGCGGCAGCGCATGAAGCGGGGGTCAGTGAAGTCCTGGCCCACGTTCTTGGCGCCCACGGCCTGGCCGTCCACATAGATGATGCTGCCGTTGGCCTGGCTGGGGAAGAGCGCCTGGCTCATAAGCGTCATGACAACAGGGTAGATCAGACCGCAGATCAGCAGCAGTACCAGGGTCACCAGAACCGGCGCTCTGAGAGATTTGATCACTTTCATGTTCGGTTTCCTCCTGTTACATTGCCATGCCGAGGCCGAGCATCGTCAGCAGGGGCGCGATGATCAGGTCGATCACTTTGATGCCGATGAAGGGGACGATGACGCCGCCCAGGCCGTAGATGAGCATGTTGCGGGTCAGCATCTTGCTGGCGCTCATGGGCTTGTACTTGACGCCGCGCATGGCCAGCGGGATCAGGCAGGGGATGATGATGGCGTTGAAGATCAGAGCGGACAGAATGGCACTGGTGGGAGAGGCCAGCTTCATGATGTTCAGCACCTGCATCTGGGGAATCACCATCATAAACATGGCGGGGATGATGGCGAAGTACTTGGCGATGTCGTTGGCGATGGAGAAGGTGGTCAGGGAGCCGCGGGTGATGAGCAGCTGCTTGCCGATCTCCACAACCTCGAGGATCTTGGTGGGGTCGGAGTCCAGATCCACCATGTTGGCCGCCTCCTTGGCGGCGGTGGTGCCGGAGTTCATGGCCAGGCCCACGTCGGCCTGGGCCAGAGCGGGGGCGTCGTTGGTGCCGTCGCCGGTCATGGCGACGATCTTGCCCTGAGCCTGCTCCTCCTTGATGACCTTGATCTTATCCTCGGGGCGGCACTCGGCGATGAAGCCGTCCACGCCGGCCTCCTGGGCGATGGTCGCCGCGGTCAGCGGGTTGTCGCCGGTGCACATGATGGTCTTGATACCGATGGCGCGCAGGCGGGCGAAGCGCTCCACCAGGCCGTCCTTCACGATATCCTTCAGGTAGATGACACCCAGCACACGCTTGCCCACGCAGACGGTGAGGGGGGTGCCGCCCTGCTTGGACACCTGGTCGGTGTGGCCCTGCAGATCGGCGGGCACTGTGCCGCCCAGGCCCTTGACGTACTCCACAATGGCGTCGCTGGCGCCCTTGCGGATGGAGGTGCCGTCGGCCAGATCCACGCCGCTCATGCGGGTCTTGGCGGTGAACTCGATGAACTCGGCGCCCTTCAGGCTGCTCTCGTCCACCACGACGCCCCGCTCCTTGGCCAGGGCGACTACGCTCTTGCCCTCGGGGGTGGCGTCGCTCAGGGAGGAGAGGGCCGCGTACTTGGTGAGCTCCTCCACGCTGACGCCGCTGACGGGGATGAAGTCGGCGGCCATGCGGTTGCCGTAAGTAATGGTGCCGGTCTTGTCGAGGATCATGGTGTCCACGTCGCCGCAGGCCTCGACGGCCTTACCGCTCATGGCGATGACATTGAAGCGGGTGACGCGGTCCATGCCGGCGATGCCGATGGCGGAGAGCAGAGCTCCAATGGTGGTGGGGATCAGACACACCGCCAGGGCGATCAGGGTGGACACGGGCAGGGTGACGCCGCTGTAACGGCCGATGGGGTACAGGGTGACGATGACGATCATGAAGATGATGGTCAGGGCTACCAGCAGGATCTGCAGGGCGATCTCGTTGGGGGTCTTCTTGCGGGAGGCGCCCTCCACCAGGGCGATCATCTTGTCCAGGAAGGACTCGCCGGGGTTGGAGGTGATGCGGATCTTCAGCCAGTCGGACACCACGGTGGTGCCGCCGGTGACGGAGGCGAAGTCGCCGCCGGACTCACGGAGCACGGGGGCGGACTCGCCGGTGATGGCGGACTCATCCACGCTGGCGGTGCCCTCGATGACCTCGCCGTCGTTGGGGATGATCTCGCCGGCGCTGACCATGACCACGTCGCCCTTCTTCAGCTCGCTGGAGGAGACGACAGTCTCCGTGCCGTCGGCCTTGAGCAGACGGGCCTTGGTGTCCTTCTGGGTCTTCTTCAGGCTCTCAGCCTGGGCCTTGCCGCGGCCCTCGGCCACCGCCTCGGCGAAGTTGGCGAAGAGGACGGTGACAAAGAGGATGACGCAGACAAAGATGTTGTAAAGGCGGACATTGTTGATGCCGTCGGTGGGCCCGAAGAGCTCGGGGAAGATGGAGAGCAGCAGAGCGATGACAAAGCCGATCTCAACCACAAACATGACCGGATTGTGCATCATATATTTGGGGTTCAGCTTGGTGAACGCCCCGATAACAGAGGACTTGAAGATGTCCTTTGTTACGAATTTGGTCCGATGCTTATCTTTCATAGGGAATCCGTAATCCTCCTTTAAACCGGCAGCCAGATGGACAGATGCTCAGCGATGGGGCCGAGAGCCAGGGCCGGGAAGAACGTCAGCGCCGCAAAGATGTAGACCACGAAGGCCACGATGACGCCGAAGCCGATGTTGTTGGTCTTCAGGGTGCCGATGGACTCGTTCATGCGCTTCTTGCACAGCAGAGACCAGGCGATGGCCAGCTGGAGCACGATGGCCAGGTAGCGGCCGAAGAACATGGCCAGGCCGGCGGTGATGTTCCAGAAGTAGGTGTTGTCGGCCAGGCCCTCAAAGCCAGAGCCGTTGTTGGCGGCGGAAGAAGAGTACTCGTACAGCACCTGGCTCAGGCCGTGGAAGCCGGGGTTGGTGATACCGGCGCGGCCGGCCTCGGTGCCGACGGCCAGGGCGGAGAAGCCCAGGATCAGCAGGGGGTGGATGATGAGGACCAGCACGGCCATCTTCATCTCGCGGCCCTCCACCTTCTTGCCCAGGTACTCGGGGGTACGGCCGATCATCAGGCCGCACAGGAACACGCCCAGCATGACGTACATGATCATGTTCATCAGGCCCACGCCCTTGCCGCCGAACACGCAGTTGAGCATCATGTGCAGCAGCGGGATCATGCCACCCAGGGGGGTCAGGGTGTCGTGCATGTTGTTGACGGTGCCGGTGGTGAAGGATGTAGTGACGGTGGTGAACAGGGCGGACTGGGCGATGCCGAAGCGGACCTCCTTGCCCTCCATGCTGCCCATGGACTGGCTCAGGCCAATCTCCGCCAGCTTGGGGTTGCCCGCCAGCTCGGAGAAGTAGCACACGGCCAGGCCGATGAGGAAGATGATGCCCATGGCCACGAACACGGTGCGGCCCTCGCCGCCGAAGATGGGCTGGCGGTCGGTCAGGCGGCGGCCCACGACGGGGTGCGCCTCATCGGTCAGCTTCTTGCGGTTGTGGTACATCAGGCCGAACATGATCACGCAGGCGCCGGGCAGGATCATCATGCTCAGCAGCTCGGTAATGTCGGAGATGATGGTGGGGTTTTCCAGCGGGGTGGTGGAGTTGGCGCCCAGGAAGCCGCCGCCGTTGGTGCCCAGGTGCTTGATGGAGACCAGGGAGGCGATGGGGCCCATGGCGATGTCCTGCTTGGTGCCCTCGATGGTGGTCACCGTCTGGTTGGCCATGAAATTCTGGGGAGCGCCCTGCCACACCAGGATCAGTGTCACGATAATGGAGAAGGGGATCAGGATGCGGGTGGTGATGCGCACCAGATCCACATAGAAGTTGCCCAGGTTGTTCTTGCTGGTGCCCGTCAGGCCGCGGCAGAAAGCCACGCAGGCGGCGTAGCCGGTGGAGGCGGAGACGAACATCATGAAGATGATGACCAGCATCTGGGAGAGGTAGCTCAGCCCACTCTCACCGGAGTAGTGCTGCAGGTTGGTGTTGGTCATGAAGGAGATAATGGTGTTGAAGGAGAGGGTGGGCTCCATGGCGCCGATGCCGTTGGGGTTGAAGACCGGCAGGAACTGGATGCGCAGGATCAGGTAGCCGATAAACACCATGACGGCGTTGGTAAGTACCAGAGCCAGGGCGTATTTCTTCCAGCCCATGCCCTCATTCTGATTGATACCGCAGATGCGGTAGATTCCATTGTCGATGCGGTTGAACACGGGGTCGCAAAACGTATGTTGACCAGTGGCGATGTGGAACATATAGCGGCCGATCGGGATGATCAGCAGCACGAAAATCACCAGGGTCAGAATGATTTGCAGCATTGCAAAATTCCTCCTCTGTGCCTCAGAACTTTTCCGGGTTGGCCAGGGCGTACACCAGATAGCACGCCAGCGCAATAATGACGATACCCAAAGCAATCATAACTAGCAATTCCTCTTTTCTAGCAAAACAGTCTTATTTGTCCATCTGGCGGTCGCACCAGTCGGCCAACAGTTTCACCAGGACAAAGCTCACGACCAGAGTGGCTATCATAGCGAGATCCATTACTTCCATCTTGTTTCCCTCCTTGTGTCCGTCTCCGCGTGCTCTCCACCGCCGGAGCGGTGCCGGTCGTCTCCCGCGGTCCGGACCTGACGCGCTGATTCCCAACCGCCGGGCCGCAGAACCCCGCCTCTGCCTCCAGCGATTGCACGTATGAGTTTTACCACGTTCCGGAAAGAAATCAAGAGCTTTTTCACAATCTTAATTCAGCCTTAACACATCCGCATGTTCCCTTATCCTTTCTTTTTGTTGTGGTAATATTTGTATTTTTAGCTTTGTGGGATTCTTATGGATTCTTAACGCCCTCCACTCTCCTCTTGCACCTTCCTAATCCCTTTCGCGCTATACTGATTCTGTAAAGAGAGTATTCAGCGCACTGTGACACACCGCTGCAGAGAGGAGTCCTTCTGATGTATGCCTATCCAGTCCACTCGTCTGTCCCCGCCCCCCGCACCGCAGCCCGAGCCAGTTGGAAATCGGCCGTCAGCGGCTGCCTCGCCCGGGGGCTGAAGGCCCACCCCATTGTGACCGGCACGGCGGTACTTGCCTTGAGCGGCGCTGTTCTCGTGGGCGGCGTATCTCTGGCGGTTCTCGCCGTCAATCTGCCGCTCTATCTGGCCGCCCTCCTGCTGTGAGGCTTACGGCCATAGCTCAAAAAGGGGCCATCACCGGAGTGATGGCCCCTTTTGGGGTTCCATGTCTGTGTTTATACGGCGGTTGGCAGCTCCGGCCTGTTTTCCCCTGCCCCACGCTGCCACAGGCTTGCCTGTCCGTCTGCCTCCATACAAAGTTTGGGAGCGGCCCCTGCCTCGGAGCCGCTCCTGCGGGGTGAGCCCTATCCATATATCAAGTCAGAACGACTTTTTTCCACTGCATAGCATCTGCATGGAGAAAAGCGCCTATCATTCGCCGTGCCGGTGCGGCATGGGCTGTGCTGGCAGACACAGCCCATGCCTGCGCCAAATCACAAAGAGAGGTGGTCTCTGGATCCACAAAACAAAAAAACTGTACCTCCACGGGTACAGCAAACAAACCTTATGATACCTGTCTCAATCATAAGCAACTGCACCCTCCCTGGACCGGGGAGGCTTCCTGTGCGTCATATACAGGCAGGTATTCTGACTCAGGCATCCAGCGCGGTTCTCGCCTTCCCAGGGCATAGCCCCAGTGACCTATAAGAACCGCTCCACCAATACAGCAACGGCATTGTGCGGGATTCACACCCGCTTCCCTTTTCAGCGTCTCCGGGAGGAGGCGCACCTGTATACCATTCAGTATTCCATTGTATAGGTAGATTATAGTCCCTCTTTCTTCCCATGTCAAGCCATTTCCCTCCTTTGCCCGCTGGTGCGGGCAAAGGAGGGACGGCCTGACACCGCCATGCCCTTACTGCCAGTCGGCAGGATAGACAAAGTAGGCGTAGCGGGTCCGGTTGGGGGTCTGGAAGTGAATGTGGCTTCCCTTGGGGATATAGATGATGTCGCCGGGGCCTCCGGACACCACACGGCCGTCGATCTCGATCTCCAGCGTGCCGTCCAGAACCAGGTCGTACTCATCATAGGTGAGGGTCCACTCGAAGCTGGTGTGATCCAGCTCCATGATGCCGCAGCCCATGCGGGGGGCCTCCTCCAGCGTCACCACGTCCTTGAGCTTGACGCCGTCCTGCTGGAAGGGCTCGCACTTGACGGTGCTGGTCTTGATGCCGATGATCCCGCTGGGATCGATGTGCTTTTCAAACTCGGGCTTGCTGCCCTTGCCCGCGGACTCCTCCAAAACCTTGGTGACAATCTCGCGGATGAGCGCTTCGCTTACATTCATGATAGATTCCTTGCCTTTCCGGTATTGGCCTTACTCGATTACTTGGAAATGGTCTGGATCTTGGAGAGCAGCTTGGGGGCCAGGAGGTTGGCCACAATCAGGGCGGTGACACCGGCCACCAGCTTACCAGCGATCATGGGGAAGATCATCTGGGCATCGTTGCCGGCGGCAAAGCCCAGGTGGTCGCCGAACACGAAGGCGGCGGACACGGCGAAGGCCACGTTCAGGATCTTGCCCTTGGGGTTCATCTCGCCCATGATGTTGAACATGGCGATGTTGTTGGCCAGGGTAGCCACCAGACCGGCGGAGCCCTTGTCATTCATGCCCAGGGCGCCGCCCAGCTTGGACAGGGCGCCGCCGAAGGTACGGGTGATCCACTCCACCATGGGGAAGGCGCCGATCAGAACAATGCCGATCTGGCCGCAGACCAGCAGGCCGTTGTTCAGCGGGGTCATGCCCAGGTCGGGATCCACCGTGGACATCACGTCGAACACGGGGAACATGATGCCGGTGATCTGCTGGAACACGGCGATGGCGGTCAGGACAGTGATGACCACGGTGACGCCGGTGCCGAACTTGTTGAAGCCGTTGATCATGGGGCCGGGGGCGAACCACAGGCCGATGACGATCAGGGCGGCGATGACGATGACGGGCACCAGATTAATCAGGATGCGGCCGATGTCCATCTTATAGGGGGTCATGTTCATGACCAGGCCGCCCACGATGCAGCCGATGGGGATGGTGATCATACCGGCCAGGACGCCGGCGCCCAGGTAGGGGCGGTCTTCCTTCTTGATGATGCCCAGGGCCACAGGGATGGTAAACACGATGGTGGGGCCCATCATGGTGCCCAGGATCAGGCCGGCGAAGTTACCGATGGAGGGGTCGCTGGCCAGCTCCATGGCCAGAGGGTAGCCGCCCATGTCGCAGGCCAGGATGGTGGTGGCGAACATAGAGGCATCGGCGCCGATGGCGGTGTAGATGGGGGAGATGATGGGGCCCAGCACCATGGACAGCACGGGGGCCGCCGCATACACGCCGGCCATGGCGATGGCCAGGCCGCCGATGGCGTTGAAGCCGTCCTCAAACTTCTCGCCGTAGCCCAGCTTGTTGCCGCGGATACGGTCAATGGCGCCCACAATCATGAAGATCATCATGATCAGCATGATGACGGAGTTGATGTTCAGTCCGGAAACCCAGGCTTTGATACTCTCAGTAAAAATACTGGGGTCAGCAGCTGCGATCAGTTCGCTAAAATCCATTACTTACACTCCTTCTCTAACTCTCAAAACAGTTTGGGGGTTGAAGGTCTCTCTTCTCTTTGCGCTTACAGCAGGGACTGGAATACCTGCTGCGCGGGGCGCGGGATGACGGAGGTGCCCACCAGCAGCTCCGCGTCATGGGACGCGGCGGCCACGGCTTCACGCACCGCCCCCACATCCCCGGTCAGGGTGACAAAGCCCTTGCCGCCGATGGCGTATCCAATGCGCACCTCGATCAGGGTCACGTTGGCTGCCTTGGCGGCCACATCGGCGGCCGTAATGGCCGAGGCGATGGAATAGAACTCCAGCACGCCCACCGCGCCGCCTGCGGGGGGCTGGGTGGTCATGCTGATGGCCGGAATCAGTTGGGGATGGGCGTTGGGGAGCAGCAGCGTGTTGACCACGCTTTCGCCGCCCTGGCGGATGCCCTCGGCCATGGAGGCCTTGACATCGCCGGTATCGCCCGCAATGATGATGATATACTTGCCGGGACACACGGTAGAGGAACGGATGAGCTCCACCTGGGCTGCCTTTACCATAAAATCACTGGTCTCAATGCCCCGGGCAATACTGGTCAGCTCGACCATGCCGATGGCGTTTGCCATACCGTTCATACCTCCTTCCGGCAGAGCCTGGCGCCCGCCGGAGTGATTTCTGTCACCACGCCGTCGATGCTGGCGTGGATGTTGGCGCTCAGGCCGTCCGGGGCGGCCTGAGCCAGAAGCTCGCCCTTGGATACCGGGTCGCCCACGGCCTTGACAGGCACGGCGGGCTTGCCGATGTGCTGCTGGAACGGGATGAATACCGTCTCCGGCTCCAGGGGGATGCAGGTGTGGGCGTGCAGACCATAGTAGGCCGATAGGCCCAGCCGGGCCACCAGCCGGTCGGTGGGCGTCTTGCGCTCGTCCACAAACTCCCGGGCGTGGGGCTCCATGTTCCGGGGCACCTGAATGCCGCGCTTGCGCAGCTCGCCCTTGATGTAGCCGTTCACCTTGCGGGGAGACAGGCCCATGGGGCAGGCGAACATCTCGCACACGCCGCAGTCGCAGCAGTTGGCCGCGTCGCCGAAGGAGCGCAGATACTCCTCGTTGTCCTCGATGCTCCCCTCCCGCCACAGGTTGCGCATGACCAGGTTGGGGCGGATCTGGTGCCCGATGAGATAGCGGGGGCAGAGATCGGTACACATGCGGCACTGGATGCAGGCGCTCTTGGTCTGATGGCGGATGGTCTCCATCGGGAGCTGGGCCCGCCGGAACAGGTAGTGCTCCTTGGGCAGGACGATCAGGTTTCCGGTGGTCTTAGTGACCACGGCCGCCTCAATGGCGGCCCGGTCGGTGAGGGTCTTGCCCATCATGGGTCCGCCCACGATGAGGGCGTAGTCCGCTAAGTTGGGCCGGGCCTCCGCCACGCAGGCCGTGAGGGCCGTGCCCACCGGGACCTTTAGGAGAATGGGCTCCTTGACCTCGCCCACCACGGAGAGGTATTTCTCCGTCACCGGAGTTCCCTCCAGGGCATCCTGGATGTTGAGCAGGGTGCCTACGTTGTCCACGACGCAGCCCACGTCCAGGGGCAGCCCCCGCTCCGGGACGGAGCGCCCGGTCACCTGCTGCACCATGGTCTGCTCGTCGCCGGCCGGATAGAAGGTCTTCATCCGGAACAGCTCCACCTGGGCGCCGCTCCGGCTGATAGCCCCCTCCAGGGCCGTGATCTCCGCGTGGTACTTGCCCTTCAGGGCGATCACCGTGCGCTTCGCGCCCAGGTGCCCGGCCACCGCCACCGCGGCGGCCACCACCCGGTCGGGGAAGGTACGGCAGAGATATTTGTCGGTTTCGATCAGCGGTTCACACTCAGCCGCGTTGACCAGAAAGCACTCCGCCTTGGCTGAGAGCTTTACATGGGTGGGGAACCCGGCGCCTCCGGCGCCGACTACACCCGCAGCCTTGACCGCTTCGGTCAGATTCATGACGTATGACCATTCCTTTCGCGGAAGTTTCCGCCGGGCCGCCGCGGCGCCTCCCCGTCAGGGGAGCACGCTGCGGTCGATCTCCTGGTCGTCCACAATGCCGACCACAGTGGCGTCCACCGGGATGCTCATATCGCCGGCGGCGCTGCGGGCCGAGCTGCCTCCGACCACGAGCACGGTCTCCCCCACGCCGGCGCCGATGATATCGGCGGCCACGATGGGGGGCCGTTCCGCTTTTCCCGTCAGCACATCCAGCGGCTGAACCAGCAGCAGCTTCAGGCCAGCCAGTTTTTCTTCCTTACGGGTGGCCCAGATGTTGCCGATCACCTTTGCTACCTTCATAGCCTTGATCCATCCTTTTTCGGGTAATGGGGCTCAGGGCCCGGGGTCACTCCTGAACCAGCCGGATCCCGTGCTCCTTGGCGCAGTCCTTGGCCAGAGCCGTCAGGATGCACTTGGCGGGGACATGGATGCAGGTGACCTTTTCCGCCGCGGCGTCCCGGATGTCCCGCTCCGTGAGCACCCGCTTGGTCACATGGACCAGCTTCTCCTCACGAGCCGCGGGCATAGGGGCAGGGGCGGAGGGTTCCGCGGCCGCGGGCGCCTCCGCCGGAGCCGCCTCACAGGCCGCGCCGCCCAGCAGGAGTCCCTCCAGGTTGTGTTTGGAGCAGACCACCACGCCGGAGGTCAGGAGCAGATCCAGGCGCTCCTTCATCATGGCGTAGTAGGCCGCCGGGGCGGTGGAGGCGTAGCGGTAGAGCTCCACCTCCTCGGTGGGTATGTAGACCCGCTTGCCCGCCAGGATGGCCTGGGCGGCCAGACGGGTATAGGGGGTGTCGCACAGGCCCAGGGCCAGCTTGGCAAGGGCCTCGTTGGTGAGCCCGGTGAGCACGACCACGCCATAGGAATCCAACTCGGCCGGCTCACTCTGGAGGGAAGCGCAGTCCACACGGAACCGCGCCTTCAGCTTCTCGCACTTCAGCATGGCCCGGCAGGTGTCGTTCATCTCCTGGCTGAGCAGCAGCAGGCCCTCCCGGTCATCCCGGGACGCGGCGGCCGAAGCGGCCTCGCCCCCTTCCGCCTCCGCCAGCTTGGCGGCCACGCGGGCTACAATTTCATTGAGCAGCGTTTGTTCCATGGCTTCCCCTCCTTTCTGTTCGTGAATTTAAGGGGTTCATTCCAGGGTACAGTTCATGGCAATGCCTGTGGGGGTCACGAGGAAGGGGTTGGCCGGCTTAATGGTCCGGATTCCCGTCACCTTCTGGAAGATGTCCTCGATGCCCGTCAGGCAGCAGGTGCCACCGCAGAGGTAAATGGTGTCCGTGTGGGCCTTATCCACATAGCGGCTCACAATCGTGGCCATCTTTTCCACCACGGGGCGCACCACGGGGAGGATCTCCCGGTGGCGCTTGTAGTCCTGCTTGATGGCCTCCGCCTCCTCGAAGGAGACGTGATAGTTGCCCGACAGAACCAGGGTCAGATGGGTGCCGCCGGTGGGCTCATCCTCGATCTGCACCACCTTGCCCTCCTTTAATATAGCAAGGCCGGTGGTGCCGCCGCCGATGTCCACCACCACGCCGTCCTCAATCTGATAGATGGCGTTGGCGGCGCTGGGCTCGTCCAGGATGTTGGTCACCTCCAGGCCGGCGCCCTCCGCCACATACTGGTGGGTCTTGACACTGGATTCGGTGCCCGCGGGCATGGCGATGGCGCAGTTGACCAGCTCCGTGCCCAGGCGGGCCTCCAGCTTTTCCTTGAGCGACCGTACAATGCGCAGCGCGCCGGTGTAGTCCACCACCACGCCGTCCCGCAGAACCTGGGCCGCCTGCTTCTCGCAGGCCACGGGGTTGTTTTCCTCGTCCAGCACCACCAGCACAATGTAGGCGGTGCCCAGATCCACGCCCACCTTGAGCCGGCTTCCCACCGGCTTGAAGGTGGTTTTTTCGGATTCCTCCACACGGGCGAGGTAGTTGTTTACGCGGTCCAAGTCCATCATGTCGCTGGCGCTCCTTCTGTTGATTATCGGATGATCTTGCCGAGGGTAAAGCCGCTCACCAGAGCCGCGTTGGCCTCGTCCACGTCAATGTGCATCTTACAGCTAAATTCCGTGCTCACCCGGATGATGACATCCTGGAAAATCACGGGCCGCTCGCTCATCACGGCCACGGACACCCGCTGCTTGTCTTTCAGATCCAGCAGCTTGGAGTCCGGCGCGGTGACGTGGATGTGGTTGTGGGCGATGATCACGCCCTCCTTCAGCTCCAGCGTGCCGCAGGGGCCCTCAATGGTGATGGCCCCGGAGCCGGCCACGTCGCCGGACTCCCGGACGGGGGCCTTGACCCCCAGCTCCATGCAGTCGCTCTTGGACAGCTCCACCTGGGTGGCCTTGCGGGCCGGGCCAAGGACCGCTACGCGCTCCTTCCGGCCCTTGGGGCCCACCAGTGTGACCCGCTGCTCAGACAGGAACTGGCCCGGCTGAGAGAGCGGCCGCTTGGGCTCCAGCCTGGCGCCGGGCCCGAACAGCACCTCCACATCGGCCTGTGACAGATGCACATGCCGCGCGGAGACCTCCACCTCGACCAGTCCCGCCCGGTGGACCGCATCCATCACTGCGGATACGATTTGTTCCATATGCCTGTTCCTCCTCAGCGGTACTGGCCCGCCAGGTACATGCACATCATGATATGAATGGCGCTGGACAGGCGGTTGAGTTCCTCGATGATATCTTTCCGGGTGTATTTGTTGCCCACCCGGAAGGCCTCGGTCGCCGCTACCTCCGTCTCACGGACGGCGGCGCGGAGCTGGTTGAGCAGCGCATAATCCCTGCCCATGGTGTAATCGGGCAGCTGCATGTACTGCACGCCGAAGAACTTCTGCGGATTGTGGGAACGCTCCCGCAGCTCGGCGTGGGTGAGACCAATGATGGTCTCGTTCTTGAACGCCTCGTCCAGCACGTCGCAGCGCATCATCTCCCGGAGAACGCCCAGGATGTTCCCCAGGTCGTCCACCAGCTTCTGGCAGCCGCCCTCGGCGATCTGAACCTGATCCAGCACCACCAGGGCCTGGAGGCTGTCCAGCTTGCCGCGGAAATGGATGCGGGGGTGATCCTTGGCCACCAGCACGTTGCCGAACAGCTGGGTCATATGCTCCGGCTTTTCCATGTAGTAGGCGCCGGTCTCATAGTCCACATACTTGGGCTTTGGGGGCTCCGGGGCGCACATCACAGTCGGAACGACCGGCTGGGCGGCCGGGGCGGCCGCGGGGGCCGGCTCCGCCGGCTGCCCCCCTGCGGCCACTTTGATTTTGCGCTGCTGAAGATATTCCCGCGCCGCGGGCGTCAGTATTTTCCCCTCCGGGATGTAGTAGACCTCGGGCTGGGTGTTCCGCAGCTCCACCCGGAGGAAATCTTCTGTAATTGCCTTCACGCGCTCCACCCCTTCCTATGGTTGATGGGACACGGGCTACGCCCGTATCTTACTTCTCCAGGGAGGGCAGGATGGACTCCACCTCGTTGTGGGGGCGGGGAATGACGTGCACGGAGATCAGCTCGCCCACGCGCTCGGCCGCCGCCGCGCCCGCGTCAGTGGCCGCCTTGACCGCGCCCACGTCGCCGCGGACCATCACAGTCACCAGGCCGCCGCCCACGTGCTCCTTGCCGATCAGGGTGACGTTGGCCGCCTTGACCATGGCATCGGCCGCCTCGATGGAGGCCACGAGACCCTTGGTCTCGATCATACCCAGAGCTTGCATCATATTCGCCATTTGTGATCCTTCCTTTCACAGGTAAACCGCGCTGTACGCGGATGAGATTGGGTTACAGCTTCTGGAGCTTACCGATGATCTGGCGGACGATGTCGTCCACATCGATGTTCTCCAGAGAGGGAGCCGTGCGGCAGACGCCGTCGGAGCAGTCCGGCACGGAGGCGCGGATCTCGTCCAGCTCCTTGAGGCCATAGGCCACATACCGCAGGTTGAGCAGGTGCATGGGGCCCACGTTCTCCGAGGTGGCGGAGCCGCCCACAGCGCCGCAGCCCAGGGTCAGGGCGGGCTGGAGGGCGGTGGTGCCGCCGATGCCGCCCAGGGCGCTGGGGGTGTTCACCATCACGCGGGAGGCGGGTACCCGGCGGGCGAAGTAGTCCACCATCTTATCGTCGTTGGTGTGCATAGAGAAGGTGTGGCCCGCGCCTTCGTAGTGGAGGATCTCACAGACCTTCTCGCACACCTTCTCGTAGTTCTCGGCGGTGTAGAAGGCCAGGATGGGCCCCAGCTTCTCGTTGGAATAGGGATGGCCGCGGCCCACGCCGGTCTCCTTGGCCACCAGCACGCGGGCGGTGGCGGGAACCTTCTCCAGGCCGGCCAGATTGGCGATGGTCTTCACGCTGCGGCCCACGATCTCGGGGTTCATGGTGCCGTTGGCCCGCAGAATGAAGCGGCCCAGCTTCTCCCGCTCCTCGTCGTCCAGGAAGTAAGCGCCCTGGCGCTCCATCTCGGCCTTGACGGCGGGCACCATGTCGTCGTCGCAGATGATGGACTGCTCGCTGGCGCAGATGGTGCCGTTGTCAAAGGTCTTGGAGTCCAGAATCCGCTTCACCGCCAGGGGCAGGTCGCAGGTCTTCTCCAGGTAGGCGGGGCCGTTGCCGGGGCCCACGCCGATGGCGGGGGTACCGGAGGAGTAGGCCGCCCGCACCATGGCGGAGCCGCCGGTGGCCAGGATCATGGCCACGTCGCGGTGGCGCATGAGGTTGTCGGTGGCCTCCATGGTGGGGATGGTGATGCAGGAGACCAGGTTCTCATTGCCGCCCGCCTCGGCCACCGCCTGCCGGATGACCTTGACGGTCTCCAGGATGCAGCGCAGGGCCGTGGGGTGGGGGGAGAACACGATGGCGTTGCCCGCCTTGATGGCGATCTCCGCCTTGTAAAGTGCGGTGGAAGTGGGGTTGGTGGAGGGGATCAGGCCGGCGATCACGCCCACGGGCACCGCGATGGTGCGCAGGCGCTTGGCGTCGTCCCGGCTGATCTCTCCGATGGTTTTCATATCCTTGATGTGCTCGTAGACACCGCGGCTGGCAAAGATGTTCTTGATCACCTTGTCGTCCACGATGCCAAAGCCGGTATCCTCGTTGGCCATCTGGGCCAGCCGGCGGGCGTTGCGCACACCCGCGTCGGCAATGGCACGCACAATGCGGTCCACCTGGGCCTGGTCCATCCGGGCCAGCTCCTGCTGGGCCTCCTTGGCCGCCTCTACCAGCTCCCGAACCTCCTGCATGGACAGGAGATCTTTATCGATTAGCTGCATACAGTTCCATTCCTTTCGCTGAACTCATGCCGGGGGCAGTCTCAAACCGCGAAGCATGCTCAGTTGTTTTGCTCCGCCAGGAACGCCGTGATTGCCGCGAGAAGCTCTTCCTTCTTGGCAAACCGGATCTCCTTGCGCGTCATGCTGGTCAGGCCGATCTGTCTGGCCACGGCCCGCAGTTTTACCACCGCCATATGCTCCAGCTCCTCCGTGGTCAGGCTGGCGGGCTCCATCACCGCGCCATCGCTCTCCTGCTCCTCCGGCTCCAGCGGCTCACCCTCCTCCGGCTCCGGCTCAGGGGCCGGGGCGGGAGGCGTGGGGGGAACCGGCTGGTCTGGTTCGGCGGGGATGTGTCCCAGGATTTCTTCCAGCTCCTCATGGGGTCTGGGGATCACGTGGACGGAAATCAGGGTTCCCACCCGTTCCGCCGCTGCGGCACCGGCGTCTGTAGCCGCCTTGACGGCGCCCACATCCCCTCGGACCATGATGGTCACCAGGCCGCCGCCCACATGCTCCTTGCACTGGAGGGTGACGTTGGCAGCCTTGACCATGGCATCGGCCGCCTCAATGGAGGCGACCAGGCCGCGGGTTTCAATCATACCCAATGCCTTCATATGTACCTCCGTTCATGGGCCCGTGCGGGCCCGGTCGCTCTGCCGGTCAGACCTTGGGCTGGTCGGCGACGGACTCGACGGCGGCGGCGAAGGCGTCACAGGCGGACTTGCAGGCGGACTGGCTGCCGGTCAGCAGGGCGCCGCCAAAGTTGGTCTCAGACGGGGGGGCGTACAGCACGCACATCCGCACGTCGGCGGCCTTCAGCGCGGCATCCACGCCGTACATGGCCTCCAAGGGAGGCGCAATCAGGTAGGCAATGGCCTCGCCTTCGGCAATGCCGCAGCCCTCGGACAGGTAGGAGCCGGTGCGGGAGATGCAGTGGGCATAGTAGCAGATGCTGTCGTCGTCATTGGCGGAGACAAAGTGGCACACATTCTCGATCATGTCCACGCAGGCCTCCAGGCCGGCCTTGGCCTCAGCGGGGTTGGGAGCGGCCAGGATGCCGATGATCTCGCCGGCCAGCTTGGTGTTGGCGTTGGCGGCGCCGGCGTAGAAGCTCTTGGCGTAGACAACCTTGCAGTCGGCCTTCTTGGTGGCCTCGTCCAGGGCGGTGTAGGTCACATCGTCGCTGTCGGCAGTAACGATGGCCAGGGACTTCTGGTCAGGGGTCAGGCCCAGCTCCTTCGCCATGTCGGGAGCCACGTTGGGGATAATGCGAGTCGCCAGTACATGTGCGGGCAACGGATCGCGTTTCATATTGATTTTCCTCCCTGCTCTTACAGTTTCAGATCGGTACCGCTGGCCTTCTTATCCAGCATGATCTTGATGATTTCCGCGATGTGGGCGCCGGCCTCGGCGGGGATGGTGCCGGCCCGGTGGATGTTGGACACCACGGTGCGGCGGGCCTCGGGCATGCCCACGGTGGCCTTGTAGGCGATGTAAGCGGACATGGACTCGGCGGTGATCAGGCCGGGACGCTCGCCGATCAGGGTGCAGGTGACGGTGGCGCCGGTCAGCTCGGAGATCTCATCCATGACGCCCACGCGGCCATACTTCACGAAGAAGGGGGTGCCCACATCGATCTTGTAGCTCTCCAGGCCCTGCATGATGGCGGGCAGCAGATCGCCGATGTTGGCGGCCACGGCGGCGGAGGACAGGCCGTCCGCCACGTAGATCTGAACGGTGGGGTTCTTCTTGCACTTGGCCTTGATGGTTTCCACGGCCTCGGGGCTGAGCTTGCGGCCCAGATCGGGGCGGGTCAGATAGGTGTCCTTGCTGTCGCACTGGGTCTGCACCGTCCACAGGCCCATCTTCTCCACGAACTCGGCGTCCACATCGTTAAACACGGCGTCCTGGGCGGCGGAGTGGGCGGCGCGGAACTCCAGCTGGGGCAGGGTGTTGTAGCGGGCGCCGGCCTTGCCGATGCCCAGACGGCAGGGAGCGTTCATCTTCAGCTCGGCATACTCCTCGCCGTTCTCAGGGTTCTTTACCAGATACTGCTTGCGGATGTCGATCTCCGTGATGTCGGGGATGCAGCCGTCCTCAACCTCCGGCGCAGACTCACACGCACAAGCGGCAGCGGCCTTCTCGGCGGGCTTGGCGCCGGACACATTCATTTCCGTCAGCACCTGCTCAATGATGCTTCTCAGATCTTTCTCGTCCATTCTTCGCTCCTCCTTACTTCTTCAGGAACACGGAAGCGTCGCCGGCCTTGGGCGTCAGCTTGCCATTCTCAGAGAAGCCCATCTTCTCCAGCCACATGTCGAACTCGTGGATGGGGCGCAGGCCAAAGACCTCGCGCAGGGCAGCAGCCTCATGGTAGCCGGTGCACTGGTACATCAGCATGCAGTCGTCGCCCTCGGGCACGCCCATGATGTAGTTGCAGCCGGCGGCCACCAGCAGGGTCGCCAGGTTCTCGATGTCGTTCTGGTCGGCCTTCATGTGGTTGGTGTAGCAGGCGTCGCAGCCCATGGGGATGCCGGTCAGCTTGCCCATGAAGTGATCCTCCAGGCCGGCGCGGGTGACCTGCTTGGAATCGTACAGGTACTCGGGCCCGATGAAGCCGACGACGGTGTTGACCAGGAAGGGGTTGTAGCGCTTGGCAAAGCCATAGCAGCGGGCCTCCATGGTGACCTGGTCCCAGCCGTTGTGGGCCTCGGAGGAAAGCTCAGAGCCCTGGCCGGTCTCAAAGTACATGACGTTGGGGCCGGTGCAGGTGCCGCGGGACAGCATGGTGGCGCGGCCCTCGTCCAGCATGGCGGCGTTCAGGCCGAAGGCCTCGTTGCCCTTCTGGGAGCCGGCGATGGACTGGAACATCAGGTCGAGGGGAGCGCCGAACTTGTTGGCGGCCTCGGTCTGGGTGGTCACGTGGGCCAGCACGCAGATCTGGGTGGGAACCTCCCACTTGCGCTTGAACTCGTCGAACATCTTCAGGATGCGGGCCACGCTCTCCACGGAGTCGTCCACGGGGTTCAGGCCGATGACGGCGTCGCCGCAGCCCAGGGACAGGCCCTCCATCACGGACGCGATGATGCCATTGGGATCATCGGTGGTGTGGTTGGGCTGCAGACGGGAGGAGAAGGTGCCGGGCAGACCGATGGTGGTGTTGCAGTGGGCGGTCACGCGCATCTTCTTGGCGGCGTAGATGAGGTCCAGGTTGCTCATCAGCTTACACACGCCGGCAACGATCTCAGAGGTCAGGCCGCGGGAGGCCCGGCGGATCATGTCGGGGGTGGTCTGGGTATCCAGCAGCCACTCGCGGAACTCGGCCACCGTCATATTCTTATACTCGTTAAAGATGGTCTCGTTGACAGAATCCTGGATGATCCGGGTCACCTCGTCCTCCTCATAGGGGACGGCGGGGCAGTTGCGCAGATCGTTCAGGGTCAGATTGGAGAGCACCACCTTGGCGGCCACTCTCTCCTCTGCGGTTTCGGCGGCAATGCCTGCCAGCTTGTCGCCGGATTTTTCCTCGTTTGCCTTCGCCATGACTTCCCGAATCGATTTGAACTCGTACACATGGCCGAACAGCTTTGTCTTCAGGATCATGCTAGTTCACCTCTCATAAGTCCTAACATTAAGAATTGAAAATCAAGGTCTTGATCACTACGGGCAGCACCTGCCCGCCTGCAATGGGCTCGCCGATATCGATGTAGTCGCCGCTCAGGGTGCGGATACCGTCAATGCAGATGACGTCCTTCTCCCGCTTGAGCAGTACGTTCAGCGCGTTTCCGAGCACCTTTCCGATATCGTTCTCCACCACCACGACCAAGGGATACCTGCTGCTGATCACCTCCTTCGTGCTCTCAATGATAGCTGCCGCCAATGCCTGAATGTCCGCAAAGCTGGTGCGCTTTTCTCCGGTAAAAGCGATCGCAAGCTGCTCCGCTTTTCCCTCAGGCATATACAGCGGCATCTGATTCAAAATGGAAGCCTTCAGCGTTTCCAGCGACGCCTCGTCTTCCTCGGACACCTTAAGAATGGGGACATTTTTCAGGGGGAGCGTGCCCTGCTCATAGTGGATGGTGCTCCCGCTGACCTCGGTGGTATGGGTTCCCGCCCCTACCACGGTGGCCCGGATGGTCTCGATGGAGGTAAAGCGCTCCACCCGGCTCAGATCCGGGTCGGCCCGAATGGCCTTTCCCAGGAGGACGCCGATGTCGCCGAAGCGAAACACGTCGCCCTCCATCTCCTGATAGATGCAGTCCGCCACGCCGCCGGAGTAGGTCACCGCGGCGATGGCCGGCTGCTCCGGCAGAGGCTTGCCGTTGTTGGTATAAAGGCCGGCGTGGTGGCTGTCCGCCCCCGCCAGGCGGAGGGCCTGGGCCAGTTGGGCCGCCATGAGGCGGCACACGCCGTAGAGCTGCTCGGGATAGGCCCGGTCGCCCACCGCCAGCGAGATTCCGTTGGCGGCGGCCAGGGCCTGGATCTTGGGGAAAATGTAGCTGATGCGGCCGTTTTCCACCTTGATGAGCCGCCCGCCGATGTCGAGGCAGCAGGTCCCCCGCAGCACGCCCTTCTCATAGACGGCGATGTTGCTGGTCCCGCCGCCGATGTCCACATTGGCGATGGCCGTGCGCTTTTCCTTGGACAGGGCGTCGGTGCCCGCCCCCCGGGCGGAGAGCACCGACTCCAGATCCGGTCCGGCGGTGGCCACCACGAAGTCTCCGGCCAGGTCGGACAGAGCCTCCAGCACCTCGTTGGCGTTCTCCTTCCGGGCGGTTTCGCCGGTGATGATCACCGCACCCGTGCGGAGCATCTCCGGCGTCATGCCGGCCGCCTGGTACTCCTCCCGCACAATCTGTTTGACCGCCTCCGCGTCGATCTCCGTGGCCGAACGCAGGGGCGTAAAGTAGATCTTGCTGCGGTAGACCACCTCTTTGTCCACAATGTCGATGCGCGGCACGGTGTAGCTGCTGGCCCGGTTTTCGATGGTCAGCCGGCTGAAAATGAGCTGGGTCGTCGAGGTGCCGATATCGATGCCCACGCTGAGGATCACTTCATGCAACTTGCTTCACCCGCTTCCTGAGAGTTCAATGCAAAACGGAGCCCGGGTACAGAGAATCCCTCTGTATCCGAGCTCCGTCGCTCGTCTGTTCCAGCCGTCGTTACGTCACGTCGGCCGTTCCGATGATCTGATTTTTAAAGTCGAATCTGGCGCAGGTTCCCTCGGGGCCCGACTCGATCTCCAGGTTGCCCCGCAGCTTGTCCTTCACCAACGTCTGCACGATGGACAGCCCCAGGCGGTTGCCCTCCGTATTGGCCACATCGAATCCGCCTCCGTTGTCGCTGACCTGGATGCTGGAGTACAGCTTCCCCTGCTCCACGACGATCCGAATCTCTCCGGAAGAGCGGTCCTGGAAGGCGTACTTCAGGGAGTTCTGAAGCAGTTCGTTGATGATGATGGCCACCGACGTGGCGATGTCGGAGTCCACCTGAAAGTCCCCGCCCTCCATGGTAATGGTGACATAGCATTTGGGGTTGGAAAAATACCGCATGGTATTGTTCTTTATGTTCAGGATGACCTCCCCCAGCATGACCTCGTCCACACCGCTCTGAGCCAGCAGCTCGTGGGTGCTGGCAATGGAGAGGATCCGGTTCATGCTCTCCCCCAGCACCTGCCGCGTCTCCTCGCTGTCAGTGCGGCGCGTCTGTAGGCGCAGGAGGCTGGCAATGGTCTGGAGGTTGTTCTTCACCCGGTGGTGGATCTCCTTGATGGCCACAGACTTGAGAATCAGCGCCTGCTCCTGCTCCCGCCGCCAGGTTACGTCCTGAATGATCACGGCGAAGGCCGCCCCCGCCGAGTTGAGCTGGATGTGCTTGATGTCCAGCACCAGATTGCTCACCGTAGTCTCCACATAGGAGTAGCCGCTGCACTCCTCGCTGTTGCCGTCCTGTTCCACCAGGCGGACGTTCTCATAGGGCTGTCCCAGGATGTCCTCAATGTAGCCCAGCCTCCGGTACAGATCCTGGGCCAGGGAGTTGCGGAAGGTCACGATGCCGCTGCGGTCCACCATGAGGAGCGCCTCGTCGATACACTCGGTGAGCCAGTTGTTCTCCGGCACCATCTGAGCCAGGGCGTGGGCGATGGTCTCAAAGCTCTGCTGCGAGAAATGAATCCGCTCACTGACCTGCCTCTGCTCGTCCACCCGCTTCTCCAGGATCAGCACGCCGATGATATGGGAGCCGTTGCGGATGGGCTCTACCGACTGGATCGTGCTCCCATTCTCCTGGGTCACGGCCTTCATCTGCTTGGTTCCCACCCCCAGGCGGAAGGTGCGGGCCACCGCCGGCTCGTTCTCCGGCTTGGCCAGCAGTCCCACAACCGTGTTCTTGTAGGACGACGGCACACATTCCGGCTTGGCCTCCGCCACCACGATGGCGTTCCCGTCCCGTCCGGGGCAGTCGATGAAGATGTCCGCACCCTCCAGATTGGCCAGAGGCTGCAGCGTCTCTGACATGTGCTCAATGATGCGGATCTCTTCATCGGACAGATCGGTATACTTTCTGCAGAGGGACCAAATCACATTCACCTGTCAACCCCCGCCTTTCACGAGGATCATCTCTGCCACCCGGCGCATGGAAAGGCCCTTGAGCTGACTGAGCTTGCGTATATAGTGGTACGCCTCCTGCTCCGACAGGTTCTGCTCCTGCATCACCTGTCCCTTGGCTTTTTCAATGATGCTGCGGTTGGCCAGCCGCTCGGAAACCTTGGCCATGTCCTTGCGCAGCCGTTTCATCTCCTTGCTCTGGGCCACAACCAGCTCGATGTTGGGAATCAGCGACTTCTCGTCGATGGGCTTGACCAGATAGCCGCTGACGCCGTAATCCTTGGCCTGCTCCACGAACTCCCGCTCACTATACGCCGTGAGCATAATGATCGTGTCCGCCAGCTCCTCCTCATAGATGATCTTGGCCGCGGCCAGTCCGTCCAGAAACGGCATCTTGATGTCGAGCAGAACGAGATCCGGATGGTAGAGCTTGCAGTTCTCCACGGCATCAAACCCGTCGGAGACCTCTGCAACAACCGTATACCCGCCTTCCGTAAGCAGTTCTTTCAAATCCATTCTGCTGATCGGCTCATCGTCTGCAATGACGACACGGATCGCATCCTTTTCCATGCGGCTCCTCCTGACTTCAAAGGAAATCCAGATGCCTTACCAAGGCTTCCACGCCCTCGCCCGTCACGCTGCTGACGACAAAGATCTCACCCGCGCCGGCTGCCTTCAAATACTGCCTCGCATTTGAAATCTCATGCTCAGACGCCAGATCCGACTTTGTCACAACCCCCACGCAGGGCTTTGCAAACATGCTGCTGTAGGCGGGCGGGAACATGCTCCCCTTCTCGGTGGCGTCCTGGACCAGCACAATCGTGTCCGCGTCGGCGGCCGTCACCATGAGGGCCCCGCGAAAATAGCGCCGCTCCAGATACTCGCCCGGTGTGTCAATCATACTCTGGTTGACAATCTGTACGGTCTGGGTCTTGTGGTACTGCAGTTCCTCGTGGTTGATCCGCTGGCAAAGCGTTGTTTTGCCGGCCGTGGAGCGGCCGATCAGGATAATGCGTCTTTTTCTCTCCATTGTATCACGTCTTGGTGATGGGGGCCGATGCAAAGCCCATCATACCGCACAGGGTATTCATAACCTCCGTCAGCGCCGACTGTACCGCCGCCACATCGCCGGTGATGACCAACGAGCCGTTGAAGCGGTCCACAAAGCCGATGGACACGTTGGCCGACTTGGTGGCCACATCGGCGGCGATCATGGCCGCCTCACTGGGGGTGATGGTAAAGATCCCAATGGCGCCGGAGGCGTCGATCAGTCCCAGCTTCAGGTACAGATCCTCGGTGGGGTTTGCGATCACATGGGCCAGGGTGACCTGCTTGCCGGGTACAAATTCCTGTATAATCCGCTTTTTCTCATCAAGCTCAATCAAATCGGCACGCTCCTCCTAAAAACCGCTGGAAACAGCGGGCTGTCCCCCCCTATCATGCCACAGGGCCGGGCAGCCTATCCTGCGTAAACGCGCTGCGGTGTTTTCCGCAACACCGGCAGGGGGTTCACAGGCGTACGGGGCGAAAAAACAAAAAAAGCCCCCAGAATTTCAAGTCAAAATTCTTGGGAGCTACATCGCTCTTGATCGTTTACCAGGCGAGCCGTACTAACGCCGCACGAATCCGCCCTTCCACTATACGCATCTCTATCATTTTTTCTGGCTCATTTTAACAGAAATTTGCGGAGTTGTCAATCCGAAATATCATTTTACGCCAAATTCCTCCGCCGCGCAATTGCGCGGCGGAGGAGCTCTGTCAGGGCAATTTCCCGCTGTAGGCCTTGCGGAAGATCTGTTCAATTTCCTCCGCCGTGCAGCTTCTGGGGTTCGTGGCGGTGCAGCGGTCGGCCAGGGCCGCCTCCGCCATGTCGTGCACCGCCTCCTCGAACTCCGCCGCGTTCACGCCCGCGGCCTGGAGGGTGGAGGGCATGTTCAGCTTTTCGATGTACCGCCGGGCGGTGCGAATGAGGTTGAGGGCGCTCTGGCGGACACTGCTGCTCTCCAGCTCCAGCAGGCGGGAAATACGGGCATAGCGCTTGGCGGTGGAGGTGAGCTGCTCGGCGCAGCCGGCGTTGAAGCTCATCACATAGGGCAACAGGATGCCGTTGGCCCGGCCATGGGGGATGTGGAACCGGGCGCCCAGGGCGTGGGCCATGCCGTGGTTGAGGCCCAGGCCGGAGTTGGAGAAGGCGATGCCCGCCAGGCAGGAGGCATTGTGCATCCCCTGCCGGGCCTTGCGGTCCTCGGGGTTCTGATAGGCGGGCAGCAGGTGGCGCTTGACCAGCTTGATGGCCTTTTCCGCCGCCGCGTCGGAGAAGTCGGTGGCCTCAGTGGACACAAAGGCCTCCACAGCATGGGTAAACACGTCGATGCCGGTGTCCGCCGTCACGGTAGGAGGCACGCTGGTGGTCAGCTCCGCGTCCAAAATGGCGATATCGGGCAGCAGGCTGTCCTCCACCAAGGGATATTTGACCCCCTTCTCCCGGTCGGTGATCACCGCAAAGCGGCTCACCTCCGAGCCGGTGCCGCTGGTGGTGGGGATGGCGATGAACTTGCAGTCCCGCATGTCCCGCTCCCGGGCGGCGAAGAACACGATTGCCTTGGCCGCGTCGATGGCGGAGCCGCCGCCGAAGGCCACCACCGCATCGGGTTGGAACTCCAGAATCTGCTCCACGCCTCTGGTGACGGTGGCGATGTCCGGGTCGGCCTGCACGTCGGAGAAGATCTTGAACTCGCCGCTGTTGCGCAGCAGTCGGTCGGTGACATAATTCGTTTTGCCGCTCTCGTCCATGAACTTGTCCGTCACCAGAAAGACCCGGTGCAGCCGCTGGGCCAGCGCGTCCATGCCACCTCCGATCATAATTTTTGTACGAACACTGAAGGCGTCCATATGCTGCTCCTTTCTGCCGGTAGAAATACAAAAAGCGCCCTGAACCGCTGTTCAGGACGCTACATCGCTTCCAAAAGCCCTGCCGCTTCCTCGCAGCATGGCCAGTCTCACTTTACCCCATGGCGCAGCCCTCTGTCAAGCCTTTTCTTTCGCCGGGGCTCAATTTTTTTCGTTCGGCAAACTGCGGGTTGACTTTCGCGGCAAATGCTGACATAATGGGGCTCGTCAAAGCAGGTGCGCATGGAACCGTCTGGTTCCACCTGACACGGGCTCCCCCGTGCCCTTGCGGGCGCTGTCCAGCCAGCCCCGCCCCCTGCGCCGGCCTCCGGCGCGGCAAGTAAATAGACTCTCTGTTTCACAGAAAGGAATCGGTTTTGATGGATATCAGATTCGTTCTCCCTTCTGAGGTGGAGCAGCTGGCCCGGAATGTGGTGACCTCATTCCCCTCCAAGACGCCGGCCGCCCTGCTCCAGAACATGGAAGGCGAACTGCACCGTCCGGACGAGGGCCGTTACCTCGGCTGTTTTGACGACGATGGAACCCTGCTGGGCTCCATCCTGATGATGGATTTCACCCTCAACGTCAGAGGTGTGATGATGCCTATGGGGGCCGCAGCCTATGTCTCCGCAAACTTTCTCCACAAGAAAGAGCGGGTGGCCTGCACGCTCCTGAAGGTGTTGATGCGGTATTACGCCAAACAGGGGACGCCGATCGGCTGTCTCCACCCCTTCAATCCCGCGTTCTATGCCAACATGGGATACGGTTACTGCAACGAGAACTATCTCTACCAGCCCAAGCCCTCCGCGATCCGCTCCTACGGCGACAAGTCCGGGCTGTCCTATGCCCGGCCGGAGGACCGGCAGGAGATTTTGGACTTCTACCGCGCCTATGCGGCGCGTACCCACGGTGCAACGGTCCACCACTATATGGACCCTCACCGGATCTTCGACATGCCCTACGTGGTGGTCTGCCGCCGGGACGGCCGGCTCACCGGCTACTTCACCTTCGATTTCGTGGCGGTGGACCACTACACCGACATGTACCACGATCTGCTCGTCCCCGAGATGGTGTATGAGGATCTGGACACGCTGCGGCAGTTCATGACCTTTTTCGCCTCCCAGGTGGATCAGATTGAGCGGGTGCGTATCCTCTCCCCCGACCCCAGCCTGACTATGCTGTTCCACAACCCGGACACAGGCGAGAACCGCGCGCACGACGGCTGCATCCATGAGGTGGCCCGCCGCACAATGGGCTACATGGCCCGTATCTTCGATGTGCCGGCCTACTTCCGCATGCAGAGCCGCTGTGAGTCCCCGGTCAGCCGTCCCTTTGTGCTGGCCCTCCAGGTGGATGACAACTTTATCGAGGGCAACAACGGCACCTTCCTGCTGAATATATCCGGAAGCACGGTGGAGGTGGTTGAGCATGCTCAGCCCGACGTCACCCTTTCCGCCGATATCTCCACCCTCTCTTCCCTGGTGATGGGCGCTTTCTCTCTGGACGAGGCCCTTCGCCTGGGCCGCCTGACCCTCTCCGACCACGGCTACGCTGCCGACGTGCAGCGCGCCATCGGCTGGAGCAGGAAGCCCATAAACTTCACCTATTTCTGATCCTGTCCGTGCAAGCACAGCAAGGCCGGGGCGGCAGAAGCCGCCCCGGCCTGTTTTTGTCCCTCACCGCTCCAGAAAGGCGGCCAGCGCCACATCGTACTCCGGCAACCCATTGGCCACCCACAGCAACTCGATGCCCAGCTCCTGCCGGGCCAGCGCCGCCAGATCAAAGCCGAACGCGGAAAAGGAGTAGCGCATCCGCCCCGGATTCCGGCAGGGCAGCCCGTCCCGCCGGGCGCAGCGGGGGCACAGCTCACACCGTCCCGCCGCGATGGTCCACGCCCCGCTCCGGGTCTGCTCCAGCGCCAGAAGGGTTTCCAGCAGTACCCGCTTGGCTGGTCCATAGGACGCCCGGCGCACCGCCTCAGCCCCCTCCGCCGTGGACACCTCCCGGCGCGTCTGTGCATCATAAAATACCTGCATGCCCAGCACATGGGCTGTCCGAAAAGGCCGCAGGGCCTCCGCCGCCGACGGTACCCCCGGCGGGCAGGACCAATCGTTTCCGTAGTCCGGGCAAGCCCGGCAGGCCTCCCGGAATCGCTCCGGGAAGCAGTATTCCCCCAGCAGGCGCTCCACCGGGAGCTCCGCCGCCGTTATCCTGGTCTGATACATTTGACCGCCCCCATCGGCGTTTTCTCTGCGTCCTATTATAGCGCATTTTCCGGCAAATGGGAACTCCCGTTTTCCTCCCGGCCGGATATTCTGTAGGGGCGGGGCTTGTCCCCGCCCGCGGGCGGCCATAAAGGCCGCCCCTACATTTCCGGGGTTCCGCTTCCGGCAGGCTATCTTACGGCGCTTGTATATATGGGCGGGTGCCCACACCCGCCCACAGGCCGTCCAGCAGACAAGATCCCCGCGTCCGGCGGTATGCCGGGCGCGGGGGTGCCCCTATCTCCAGAGGGGGTAATGAGAATGACAAATTATACGGCGCATTATCAATTACATCAATGGGAACTGGAGGACAGCTTTCTCCGCACCGACTTCAACGAGGACTTCGCCAAAATTGACGGGGCGCTGGGCGGGAAGGCAGAACAGTCTGCGGTGGATACGCTTGCCGAGCAGGTTGCCGGGAAATCCGAGCTGGTAACGGGGAGTTATACCGGAGACGGGGAGGCCAGCCGCACCATTGAGCTGGGTTTTTCCCCTAAGGCGGTACTGCTGGCCTCCGGTTCCGGGCCGATCAATTACACCAGCTCGCGTTATGGCGGTCTGGCCCTGGAGGGGGCAGAGGTAAACACGGACTGGGAATCCACCTCCGGCGAGCCGGTTCTCCGCGTCGTTACAGGGGGATTCCAGGTATTCTACGATTATGACGAGGAGGTTTTCTCCAACTCCGACCGCGACCGCTATCACTACCTGGCTTTGCGCTGAGAAAAAGAAAAACCCCCGTGCTTTAGCGCACGGGGGTTTTCCGCCCACAGGGCAAATTCTGATTGGATTACTCGGACACGCTAAAAGTGATAGTGATGTCCACGCCGTCCACAGTCAGAGTAGCAGTCTCAGTCTCGTTACCGTCAAAGACGCCGGCATCGGCCAGAGCCTTGACCAGAGTGTTAGCGTTGTCGCCAGTAGTCAGACCCTTGTCGCTGGAATCATACCAGTTGCTGCCCTGGAGGCCGCCGTCCTTATCCCACACATAGGTCACACCGTCATACACGATGGTGGTAGCACCGTTCTTGTGCAGGGAGCCCAGGAAGCGGGCGGTATCCCAAGTAATGGCATTGGACTCGGTATCAATGGCGGACTGCTCAAAGGAGGCAGCCACCTTGGTGCCGTCGGAGTTCCAGGTGCCGTGGGCAACATAGTTACCCAGGTCGCCGTTCTGTCCCCAAGCGCCATCCGCATTCACCACGGCATCAGAGACGGCCTCCTCAACCTCAGCCACGGTCTCGTCGGTGATAACGCTGTTGTCCTCGTCCACATAGACCTCAATCACAGCGTCGTCATCGTAAACAGCGGAGATCACACCCTTGAAGTTGTCGTCCTCATAGTCGCGGGCCAGACGGCTGGGAGTGGTGGTCTTGCCGGTGCCGCCATCGTTTAGGAAGATGGTGTACTCGTCGGCCAGAACCAAATCCACACCGTCGAAGGACAGCACGCCGGAGGAGTAGGCGATCGTGGAGTCGACGTTCCAGACGCGCAGGTCGTTGCCGGAGACGGCGTTGTTGATGCGGTTCAGATCGCTGGTGTTGACATAGCCGTCAGCGTCGTAGGTCACATTACCGTACAGGCCAACCTCCACATCACTGGTGCTGTTCAGGTTGACAGTGCCGATCTCGCCGTTGACAATAGCGTCAAAGACATAGTACTTGTTATCGTCGGCATCCTGGCTGGACTCGTAATCGGTGTCCAGGATGTAGATGCGGTCACCCGCCACGCTGCCGGACACGCCCAGCTCGCCAGTCTCACCGTTGATGAACAGGTAGTCGGCATAGCCGTTGTCGTCCAAGATCGCAACGACCTCAACCGCGGCATCGGACTCCAGGTGGGTGATGTTCACGTCGGGCACGTTGCGGATGCCAGTGTAGACATTCACGTTGTCGCCGCGGCGGATCACGAACACGGTGTCGTTATTCAGGCGGACGCTCTTGTCCAGAGAAATACGGGCATCGCCGGTTTCAATGATCTTGCCGGTAGTATTAAAGTCCTTGCTAGCGGAATCATTGCTGTTCAGCTTGCCCAGCTCATAGGTGCCGTCGTTCTTCTCGTCATAGGAGAACCAGGTGTTCTTGGTCTTGTCGGTGCTCTCCCACTCAAGGTCATCGGCGTTAGAAACCTCGATGACAGCGGTGGTGCCGTCCACGAAGTAGGCCTTAGCCTCAAAGCTCTTGTTAACGCCGCCGATCTGAGCGACATTGGTGATGAACACGTAGTCGTTGGAAGCCTCCACGCCGTCAGCGTAGATGACATAGCCGTAAGTATCCAGGACCAGATCGTAGTCATCCTTCAGGTTGTAGGTGCTGCTGTAGCCCTGGCTGTACTCGTACTTGGTGCCGTCAAGCGTGACGTTCTTATTGGAGGTGTAGGAGGTCACAGTGCCGGAGACGACTTCGGCAGCCTGAATGGTCTTGACCTCGTCGCCCACAGCGGTGATCAGGACATAATCGCCGTCCTCAAATGCGGACAGGTTTTCAAAGTCGTCGGCGGACAGGGTGGTATTGACAGCGGGGAAGGTATCCAGGCCCAGATCATCCAGCTCCAGCTCCTCGTTCTCCTCGTCGTAGCCGCCGTCCACCTGAGCCACATAGGTGTGAATCTGAGACAGGATGACGTTGTTGTCGTCGTCCACAAACACCTGGGTTAGGACGCCCTTGGCAGTGCCCTTGGCGTCGTCGGTTTCGTTGTTCACAAAGTAGTCGGCCACGTCAGGGCTGCTGACCGGATCGCCATCCACGTAAACAGAAAAATCAGTGGGCTTAGAAGCGGTGATATCGTTGTAGACGGTGCGGCCGATCACGTCATACAGATCGCCCTTGTCCACAGCGGTAGTAAAGGTTCCGTCAGCCTCAGCAGGATAAGTGCCGATGATGTCGTTCTTCAGCTTCCACTGGCTGGCGGGGCGGGCAAAGTCGTCCTCACCGTTGACCTTTTTCAGATCTGCGAAGTAACGCTCACAGAACTGCTGGGTATCGTCGTTGCTGTCGCCGGCATAGTCGCTGTCGGTCTTGGAGACAGGTTCAGCGGCAGTGTTGCCCACGATGATGGCGGAGCCGTCGGGCTGCTGGATAGTGGTGCCGCGGCTGGCGTAGCGCACCATGTCGGCCTCCAGGGTCTGGTAGGCCATCTGGGCAGCCTGCTCACGGGTCATGGCATCGGCCATGATTACACCGGACACGGCGATACCGGCATCCACGGCATCGGCGGCCACATTGACGGCCCAGTCGTTGCCCACATACTGCTCGATAGCGGGATCATAGCCCAGGGCCACCAGCAGCATCTTGGCAAACGCCAGTCCGGTCAGCTCACCCTCAGGATTGAAGGTGCCGTTGCCTGTGCCCGCCAGAATGTTCTGCTGGGCGCAGTAGCCGATGTAGCCGGCAGACCAGCGGTCGGCAGCCACGTCGCTGAACACAGTGGAGTTAGTGGTCAGGTTCTCGGCATCGTCGCCCAGGAGCATGCGGCAGATGATGGCCGCAGCCTGCTCACGGGTCAGAATGCCGGTAGGATCGAAGGCGCCCTTGTCGGTACCCTCGAACACGCCGAGCGCGGTCATGACTTCCGCGGCCTCGGCGTAAGTGATCTCGTTGCCGTCGACGAAATCACTGCTCGCAGCGGAGGCGCCGACGACCATCATACCGACGAGCATGACAGCGGCCAGAACCAGGCTGAGAGTCCGCTTGAGGTTTCTCATTTGGATTTCCTCCTTCTGAATTTTGAAGCCCAGGGGCGTATAACGCCCCTTGCAAGCCATGAAAAAGGAGGGATTCCCCCCACATGCAGTTCCACATGGCACAAAAGAGCGGCAAAAAGTGGCGTTGGTAGACATCTGGTAGACACGCCGGGCAGGCCAAGCACAAAAAGAGCCCGGAACCGCAACGGTTCCGGGCCACTTTTGGTAGACATTTAGTAGACTTAACCTTAAAGCACAGTACAGGTCACTTGAGCCAATCACACACCTCAGCCAGGCTGATGCCCTGGCCGCGGGCGATACGGGCCACATCCTCGTACTCCGGCTTGGAGCGGACGACGCCCCAGCCGGAGGCGGTCTTGAGCCGCACGGGGCCGTGGGGGGTATCCACGGTGCGCTCACCCCGCTCCAGGGTATACCGGCGGCACACATTCTCCCGCACGCCCAGAGTGGTGGTGTGCCGGAAAAGCAGGCCAAGCAGCCTCTCCCGATCCTCCATACGGCACATACAGGAGAGCAGCACGGCGGGGCGACCCTTCTTCATGCCGATGGGCGTGGTATACACGTCCAGTGCTCCGGCGGCAAGCAGCTCCTCCTGGGCAAAGCCGAGGGCCTCGGCGGTCATGTCGTCCAGATTGCAGCACAGCTCGGCCACCTCGTCCCCGCCGCCCGCGGTCTCCCCCAGCAGGGCGCGGACGCAGTTGGCCGCCTCAAAGTCCTTGTTCCCCATGCCGTAGCCGATTTTTTCCACCTTCATCACCGGCATGGCGCCGAACTCGGTGACAAAGTGCTTGAGCAGCGCCGCTCCGGTGGGGGTGCACAGCTCTCCCCGAATGGCCCCGCCATAGATGGGAACATCCCGGAGAATGTGGGCCGTGGCGGGGGCGGGCACGGGCAGGATGCCGTGGGCGCAGCGCACCTGGCCGCTTCCCACGTGCACCGGGGAGGCCACGATACGCTCCACACCCAGCATGTGCACCAGCAGGCAGACCCCCACCACGTCGGCCACCGCGTCCAGGCTGCCCACCTCATGGAAGTGGATCTCCTCCACCGGCGCGCCGTGGGCGTGGCTTTCAGCCTCCGCGATCAGGCCGTAGACCGCCTCCGCATCGGCCCGCACCGCCTCGGGAAGCTCCAGATGGCCCAGCAGATGGCGGATCTCCCCCATTCCGGTGTGGTGGTGATGTCCATGGTCGTGGTCATGCTGGTGGTGCTCGTGTTCATGGCCATGTTCGTGCTCGTGACCATGCTCATGGCTGTGGCTGTGGTCATGGCCGTGGTCGTGATGGTGGATGTGTCCCTCCGGGGATACGTCGCAGCTGACCTCCTCCTCCCCGTGTACCGTCACCGCCACATGGGTACCGGTGATGCCGCATTTGACGGCCGGGGCGGCGGATACCGCCACACCGGGCAGGCCCAGGCCGTTCATCTTCTCCAGAAAGGCCGCCTTGTCGTCCGCAAGCTCCAGCAGGGCCGCCATGAGCATATCGCCGGCGGCCCCCATGCCGCAGTCCAGATAGAGTGTTCTCATTTCTGTTTCCCTCCCATGTGGTTGATCATGCTGGCCAGATAGCCCGCGCCGAAGCCGTTGTCGATGTTGACCACGCTCACCCCGCTGGCGCAAGAGTTGAGCATGGACAGCAGGGAGGACAGACCGTGGAAACAGGCCCCGTAGCCGATGCTGGTGGGGACGGCGATTACCGGGCAGTCGGCCAGCCCGCCGATGACGCTGGCCAGGGCGCCCTCCATCCCCGCAATGGCGATGATGACGTTGGCGCTCATGAGCTCCTCCAGGTGGGAGAGCAGCCGGTGCAGCCCCGCCACCCCCACGTCGTACAGGCGCACCACTTCGTTGCCCAGGGCCTCGGCGGTGAGGGCGGCCTCCTCGGCTACCGGCATGTCGCTGGTGCCGCCGGTGGCCACCACCACCTTCCCGCTGCCGTCGGGGGAGGGAAGGCTGCCTACAATGCCGATGCGGCCCATCTCGTAATAGGTGAAGGGGTGGGCCGGGTCAATGGCCGCCGCCGCCTCGACCGACATGCGGGTGATGAGGATGGTGTCCTGCCCGCCGGAGCGCATGGCGTCCACAATGCGGGCGATCTGCTCCGGGGTCTTGCCCGCGCCGTAGATCACCTCGGCCACCCCCTGGCGGAGGCCACGGTGGCTGTCCAGCTTGGCAAAGCCCAGCTCCTCAAAGGGCTCCATTTTCAGCCTGAGCAGGGCGTCGTCCACATCCACCTGTCCGGCGGCCACCTGCTCCAGCAGGGCCTTGATCGCTCTCTGTTCCATTCAGCGCTCCTCCAAATCCAGCAGAATCGGCTTGAAATAGGGGGCTAGAGCCGCCCGCAGGGCGGCCCGCTCCCGGATGGCCCGCTCCAGCTGCCCGGCCGGAAGCTGGAGCCGCGCCGCCCCGTGAAACACCCGCACCCGGAAGTCGGTATAGCCCAGGCGGAACAGGGCGTCCTCCGCCCCCTCCACCCGCGCCAGGACCTCCTCCGTGAGCGCCTCCCCGGTGGGAATCCGGGTGGCCAGGCAGGCGTAGGCCGGCTTATCCCAGGTGAACAGGCCCGCCTCCCTGGACAGGCGGCGTATGTCCGCCTTGGTCAGGCCGCACTCCCGCAGGGGGGAGCGCACCTCCAGCTCCCGCAGGGCCCGCATGCCCGGCCGGTCCCCCGCCTCATCGGAGGCGTTGGTGCCGTCCAGCAGGACGGCGTATCCGTCGGCCGCGGCCCGCGCCTTCAGCGCGCGGAACAGGTTCTGCTTGCAGTAGTAGCACCGCTCCGCCGGGTTGGCCGCCACCCGCGGGTCGGCCAGGGCGTCCAGCTCCAGCACCGTCACCTCCACCCCCAGTTCCCCGGCCAGCCGGAGGGCGTCCTCCCGCTCAAACCGGGGCTGGAAGGCGGTCTTGATGTAGTAGGGGCGGAGATCCGCCCCGGCCCGCACCCCGGCGTACAGCAGATAGGCCGAGTCCACCCCGCCGGAAAAGCCCAGGGCGCACTTGGGGTGGGCCGCAAAAAACTCGTTCAGCGTCATCCTTTGACTCCTTACACGTCGAAGCGGTTGTAGGCCCGGAAGCAGTCCAGGCACAGCTTTTTCCCGTTCTCCAGCCGGAGCAGGTGCTCCGCCGTCACCTCGCCGCAGCCGTCGCAGGGGTGGGACTGGAAGAGCCGGGCCCTCTCCGGCAGGGCCAGCACGGCGGGCTTCACGTCGAAGAGGGCGGCGGGGGCGGCGTCCTGGAGGTAGCGGAACCGCTCCTCCTTGGTCTGGTACTCCGCCGGGGTGGGGCGGAGCACTAGGCGCACCGCCTTGCCGGTCTTCCGGTTGTAGAAGGAAAAGGCCTGCTTGCCCCGGAGGTGAAAGAGCAGGTTGCCCTTGCCCACGCTGCACCCCAGCAGCACCTGAATGGCGTCTACGCCGCAGGCGTCGTTCTCCGCGATGCACACCACGTCCTCGTCGGCGGAGAAGTCCAGCTCCAGCAGCTCCATAGCGTACCGGGCGGCCTGGAAGCCGATGGTCAGGCCGCCGCACGCGTGGCCGTGGAAGGCCACGCATTTGTCCCAGAGGGCTTGTCGGTCCATATTCATTCGTCCTTTCTACGGCGTAGGGCTAGCCCGCGTCAAACAGGCCGTCAAAACGCACTTGAATGTAGTCGTTGGGGTTCAGCCGGGTGAGCGCGCCCTTCTCCAGACGGAAGAGACGGTCGGAAATCTTCAGGGCGCTGTCCAAATCGTGGGTGATGAACAGCATGGAGAAGCCCCGGTTGTTCTGCAGGCCCTTGAGCATCCGCAGCAGGTTGGCCTTGCCCGAGGGGTCCAGCATGGAGGTGGGCTCGTCGGCAATGAGAAGGGCCGGCTCCATGGTCAGAGCGCGGGCAATGGCCACCCGCTGCCGCTGGCCGCCGGACAGGGCGTGGATGTGCCGGGTGAGAAAGCTGTCGCAGGCGAAAAGGCCCACGTCCTCCAGCGCCCGCTCCGCCGCCCCGTCCTGAAAGCAGCCGGACAGTCGCATGGGCTCCTCCACCGCCTCCCGCACCGTCATGCGGGGGTTGAGGGCGGCCTGGCTGTCCTGGAGCACCATCTGCACCCCGCCCAGACGGCGGTGGAGGGCGGCAAAGTCGGCCGCCTCCCCCTGGAACTCCACCGAGCCGCCGCCCTCCAGGGGGAGCAGCCCCGCTAGGGTGCGGGCCAGGGTGGTCTTGCCCGCGCCGGAGCGGCCCACCAGGGAGACGATCTCCCCGCTGTAGAGGGTGAGGTCGATGCCGTCCAGCACCCGCTGCCGCCCGAAGGCTTTGCAAAGGCCCCGGCATTCCAGCAGCGTGAGCACGCCCCCCCGGTTGCAGGCCAGGAGGCGGCCGTCTGGCTGCGCCGTCAGCTCCGGGGCGTGGCCGGCGCAGGCGGGCAGGCTCTGGGTACAGCGGCCGTAAAAGGGGCAGCCGTGGGGCTGCCGGGTGTAGGAGACGGTGGTGGGGCGGATGCCCCACATGTCCCGCACCGGGTTGAGGCCCACCGCCGACTGGAGCAGGCCGCGGGTGTAGGGGTGGCGGGGGTGGTCCAAAAGGGCGCGGGTGTCCCCCGCCTCCTCCACGTGCCCGTCGTAGAGCACCACCGTCCGCCCCCCCAGGTCGGCGGCCAGCTTCATGTCGTGGGTGATGACCAGGAAGGCGGTGCCCAGCCTGCGGTTTAATTCCTGGATCAGCGCCGTGATCCCCCGGCTGGAGGCGATGTCCAGGGCGCCGGTGGGCTCGTCCAGCAGCACCAGGGCGGGGTTGAGGGCCAGGGCGTTGGCCAGCAGGAACTTCTGCACCATGCCGCCGGACAGCTCCCGGGGATAGCGCTCCAGATCCGCCGTCTCCAGACCCACCAGGGCCATCAGCTCCTCCATCCGCGCCGCCATGGCCGCCCCCCGGTACGCCCGGCACAGCACCTCCCGCAGGTGCTCCGCCAGGGTGAGGGAGGGGTTGAGCCACTCGGCCGAGTTCTGGAAGGAGAGGGCGAACTCCTTCATGCGCAGGGGCCTGCGCGCCCGCTCGTCCATGGCCAGCAGCTCCCTGCCGTTGAGGTACACCTGCCCGCTGACCTGGGCCTCCGGCTCGGACAGGCAGGCGATGGCGCGGGCCAGGGTGGTCTTGCCGCTGCCCGACTCCCCCACGATGGTGAGCATTTCCCCGGCGTCCAGAGCAAAGCTCACCGGGTGAAGGGTGAACTCCGGGTAGGACACCGACAGGTTGTTCACTTCCAGCAGCACGGCTTGTCCCTCCTCTGTTGTTCCTCCAGCCCGCCCACCAGCAGGCGCAGCAGCAGCGTGGACAGCACCAGCGCCCCCACCGGCGGGAGGAGCCACCACGTCCAGAAGTCCGTCCGGTAGAGACCGGGGAAGTCCACGGCCCGGGCGATCATCATACCCCAGGAGCGGGCCAGCGGGTCGGACAGGCCCAGAAAGGCCAGGGAGGACTCCTGGAGAATGGCCCGTCCCACCACCGCCAGGGCATTGATGGTGAGCAGAGGCCACAGCTCATGGCCGATGTGGGTGCGGATGAGGTACCAGGTTCCGCCGCCGTAGAGCCGGGCCATCTGCACGTAGTCCCGCCGCCGGATGGAGATGGTCTTGGCCCGCATCTGCCGGGCCACCGGGGCCCAGGAGAAGGCGGCAATGATCCAGACCAGGTTCCAGGTGCTCTGCCCCAGAAAGGCCCCGATGACGATCATGACCGGGAGCTGGGGGATGGCCAGAAGCACCTGGATCAGAAAGGAGATCAGAGCGTCCGCCCAGCCCCCCGCAAAGCCCGCCAGTATCCCCAGGCCGCCCCCCACCGCAAAGGTGAAGGCGGCGGCGGCCAGGCCGATGCCCAGGCTGCGGAAGAAGCCGGCGGAGATCTGGGCGTAGATGTCCACCCCCAGGTTGTCGGTGCCGAGCCAGTGGGCGGCGGAGGGGGCCTCCAGGGAGCCCCCCGACGGGAGCTGGGCCGGGTGGGGGTATCCGGTGACCCCCCACAGAAAACAGAGGGTCAGCAGCGCCAGCAGGAGCAGGGGAACCAGCCATTTGCGCCTCATGGCCCCTCCTCCTCTCCGTCCAGCCGGCGGTTGACCACGTCCGCCGCCGCCAGGCTGAGGAGCACCAGCACGGCGGACAGGAGGAACACCCCCTGGAGCATGGGATAGTCCCGGTACTGCACCGCTTCCCGCAGGACGGTGCCCAGGCCGGGGTAGGCGAAGACGTTCTCCACCAGAATGGTGCCCCCCACCGCGCCCCCCACGCTGAGGAAAAAGCGGGCCACGATGGGGGTGGCGGCGTTGCGCAGGATGTAGGCGGTGCGGATGCGCCCCGCGGTCAGGCCCTTGGCACGGGCGTTGGTGAGGTAGGGCCTGCCCAGGATGGTGAAAAAGCTGGCCCGGGCGGTAAAAAAGAGCTTGGGGACCGTGACCAGGGTGAGGGCGCACACCGGCATCAGGCTGTGCACCAGGATGTCCCCCAGCCGCTGCCACAGGCCGTCGTACTGGGCGAAGGGGGTGTAGGCCCCGGAGAGGGGAATCCACGCCGCCCGGGCCGCCACCAGGAAGAGCAGGAGCACGCCGGTGAGGAAGGGGGGCACCTCCGCCAGGGCGGAGAGGACCGGGTAGAGCGCCCGGTCGGCCCAGGGCCGGCGGACGCACAGCAGGGCCAGGGCCACCCCCAGGAGCAGGCTGAGGGCCAGGGTGCTCCCCATGATCCACAGGCTCCAGGGCAGGCGCTCCAGCAGAATATCCGCCACGGGCCGCTTATAGTGGATACTCTGGCCGAAGTCCCCGTGGAGGTTGTCCACAATGGTGTCCCTCAGCTGTGGAAAAAAGGGCTTGTCCAGGCCGTAGTAGGCCCGCAGCAGCTCCTTCTGCTCCTCCGAGTAGGCGGCGTCCACATCGTCCCCGGCGGCCCCGGAGGTGTAGTCAAAGGGGTCGCCCGGCATCAGCCGGGGAATGGAGAAGTTGAGGAGATAGATGACCAGAAAGGCCCCCAGCAGCATCAGCAGCTTTTTTCCCATGCTTCTCCTTTCCCGGCGGGGCGGACCTCAGCGCGCCATGTAGGACAGGCGGTTCTGCTCCGCCTGCTGGTAGGCGTAGGTCTTCATCCAGCCGTCATAGACATCCTTGCGGTACATGGAGTAGGAGGACTGGTTGGCGATGACGATGATGGGGATCTCCCGGCTCACCAGCAGCTCCAGCTCCTGAAACAGCTCCACCCGTTTGTCAAAGTCGGTCTCGTATACCTGGCCCTCGGCCAACGCGGTCATCTCGGCGTTGGAGTAGCCGATGGCCCCCATGGAGTGGGGGTTGGTGCCGGAGAACTTGGACTCGTCGGAGAACAGGGTGCGCATGTAGGTGGGGGGATTGTTGCCCCAGCCGCCGTTGCCCACCAGGGCGAACTCGTAGTCGCCGCTGTTGATGCGCCCGTCCCGGGTGGCCGAGTCGTGGGCCTCCACCGCCACCTCGATGCCCGCGGCGGTGAGGCCGTTGCGGATGATCTCCGCGATGGCCAGGTCGTCCCCGTCGTCGCCGCACAGAAGGGTGACGGAATAACCCTTCCCCGCAAAGACGGCGCGGGCCGCCTCCGGGTCATAGGGGTACTGCACCACGTTCTCGTTATAGTACAGGCTGCCCTGGGGGACGTAGCCCGCGCTGCCCACCGTGCCCGCGCCGCGGAACACGCTGTCCACCACGCTCTGCCGGTCGATGGCGGCGTACACCCCCTGCCGCAGGGCGAGCTCCAAAAAGTCGGGGCACCGCTCGTAGTTGATGAGCAGCTTATAGCCCATGTCGTTGGCCTTCTCCACCACGCCGATGGACGGGTCGTTCAAATAGGTGTCCATCAGGTCGGCGGGCAGGGAGGTGATGTCGATCTCCCCACTCTCAAAGGCCAGCAGGGGGTCGCTCACCGGCACAAACTGGATCTTCTCCGCCGCCTGCTCCCCGTTGCACCAGCCGTCGAAGGCGGTGAACTCATAGCTGCCGGTGGCCCCGTCATAGGCGGTGCAGGCATAGGCCCCGCTGCCCGTCAGATAGCCCTCCCCGGTGTAGGAGTTGGGGTCGTCCACGTTCTCCCAGATGTGCTTGGGCAGGATCACGAAGGAGCCCAGGTTGGACAGGGTGTCGGCGTTGGCCTCCTTCACGGTGATGGTGATGGTCTGCTCATCCACCACCGTATAGTGGTCCACCAGATAGCCGTCCCCCACCCCCAGGGAGTTGGACACCGGAGGGTGCTCCTGATAGTAGTCCAGGGTGAAGGCCACGTCGGCGGTGGTGAGGGGTACGCCGTCCTGGAATTGGGCGTCTGCAAAGAGGGTGAAGGTGTAGTCGTTGCCGTCCATGGACCAGCGCTCCGCCAGCCAGGGCACGTCGCCGGTCTCGTCCTTCTCCAGCAGGCTGCCGTACACCAGGCGCATCTTGGCCGTGCCGGGGCCGCGGGACTGGTGCAGATAGGGATTTGGGACGCCCCAGTCGGTGCCCCCCTCCAGGCGGAGGGTCTCCACCCGGCGGCCGGAGGCGGAGCCGCTCTCCGACGGGGCCGTCGGGGTGACGGCGGCCTCCGGCGCG